>Ga0307515_10000771_pt1 | contig 73799 bp, 85 predicted proteins | sample 17_EM_MG_FD_194513 | JGI IMG/M metagenome (GOLD analysis project Ga0307515, IMG submission 194513) | Populus trichocarpa ectomycorrhiza microbial communities from riparian zone in the Pacific Northwest, United States - 17_EM | ecosystem: Host-associated > Plants > Roots > Unclassified | place... | reverse complement strand
GTTTTGGGTGGCGAGGAGGAGGAGGAGGTGGGGGGAGGGGGAGGATTGTAGGGAGGTCAGGCCGAGGGAGAGGTGCGCGAGGGTTGGGGGGTTGAAGGAGGAGTCGAGGATGTGCAGGTGCGTACATGGTTTGGTGGGGGCGGTGCTGTGGATTCGGAGGTAGGTTGAGGGGGAGGCGGAGAAGGATTTGAGGGTGTTGCGGAGGGGGAGGAGGGAGTGCATTGCTTTGATATCCATTGTTGGAAGAAGAAGCGATTGGACAGGGGTCGCGCAGCGTCATTGGTAGAGCTAACTTAAATTAAGTTCTCATCTTTACACCACAACAAACACCATCATCAACATCACCAATGGACATCGACAATTCCCTCATGGCTCCCGCCAACTCCACCATCCAGTATCTGCGTAGTAATGGCATCGCACCCCTCACCCACCAAAACTGGAGCCTAATCCTTCGCTACTGGGGCTACTTCACTCTCGTCCGTCTTCCCTCCCCTCCTCCTCGCACAACTAACACCCCCTAGGTTGCACCAATCCAGCTCGCAACCGACTTCTATCCAGTCGGAAAAACCAGTATAACTTCCATCTTCAACATCCCCGGCAAATCCGCCTGGATCCTCCAAGAACTCGTCTCCCCTGCCACACTCCTGTACACAATCTACAGCAACCCCTTACGCGCCGGCAATGCACTCCCAAAATCCCACGTATGGCTGACAACGCTGTACTGCATGCACTACTTCCATCGCTCCATCCTCTCCCCGCTTCGCAATCCCTCAATGTCGCCATCCCACATCATTATCGTCATTTGTGCCATTGCATTCAACCTCGTCAACGGCTCTGCTATCGGCGGGTGGCTGGGCGGGTATGGAAGCGTGAAGGAGGTGCCGCTGTGGCAGGTTGTGCTCGGGAGCGTTTTGTTTCTGCTCGGGCTGTGGGGGAATGTCTACCATGAGGAGATACTGCGGGATCTTCGCCGTGATGGGAGTAAGGTTAAGAAGGGAGAAACGGCGGTCAGGAGTGAGGATGGGAAGAGGGTTTATAAAATCCCACAGGGAGGTTTGTTTAAGTACTGTTGGTTTCCGCATGTAAGCTCCCCCTCCCAAAGTGGTGAGGAAGGCGCTGATGTGGACAGTATTTCTCGGAGTGGGTCGAGTGGACGGGGTTCATGATCGCCGGCGGAGGACCAGTCAATTTCTTACCCGCCGCGATGTTTATAGTTAATGAGATTGCGACTATGGGACCGAGGGCGCTGCAGGGGAAGAGGTGGTATTCGAAGAAGTTTGGGGATAGGGCGCCGAGGGAGAGGAAGGCGGTTGTTCCTGGCGTTTTCTGAGGTAATGGATGTAATGGTTTATACGATACGGACAGAATACGAGATATGTGGGTAGATTACGGGATGGGTTATATTTTCACTGGATGTTTTTTTGCGACTCTTTCGCCGCCGGCGACGGGAGATGATTATTTAGACGGGCGCTGGCGTTGTTTAGACTAAAAGATACTTAAGTAGCTAATGTTTAACCCTTGCTATAGAATTTTGCTGTCGACGTGAACTCCTAATCAGAAGCTTAGCTAGTCGTCATGAATAGTACAGCATTGCTTCCTATAGATTGAATCGTTAGTCTTCTAGAATAATCCTCCTAAGCCATTGCCACCGTCCGACATCCACATCATACTAATGACCGGTCTTTGGCAGGCTAGATCCACAGGGGAATATACAGAGCTCTCTACTGATATCTTTAGGAGCTGAATCTACATTCCAATCATCCCATCTATCCAGGCCCTGAAACATTATGTTTTTGCTTCATCAAAGCTCACTCGTCTTTTCGATTCTTACCACGGGACCAGAACGAACTAAAGGGAGGATCAAATACCCCACAGACCCGATAGAATGAGCAATCTCGGTTGGCTCTGTGTTGCACGTATATATAGAGCTGACACGAGCTGACACGAGCTGACTGCTAGCGGGGCTGATAGCACACTTCTCTCATATATAACTCGCGTCTTTCTCCTTCTCTCTTCTCTCTGTATCTAAGTCTATACACACACACGGTTCTCCCCATACTTCAACACTCTGAACTGATTGCGGAGTGGTAGACTTTTAAATCTTGCCAGAGGCTAGATATTAGAATCGATATTGTAGCGAGTATTAAGGCACGGACGGTCATTCACCAGGCTAGCCTGGTTCTCCATCCTGCCATAGTCTGGAAAGTGGGGATATTCGATTGTCTCGTCCCCAGTACCTCGTTGCCTCGCTCGAAAGCTTTGGTGGCTGGGCACGAGACAAGATATTCGATGCTTTAATCTACAGATTTGTGTTTTCTCCCGGCTCAATTCACAGTGTATCACTCACACGCCGCATCCCCACATCACGCCTAACACAAGATGTACGTAATAACCACATTCTTTGGCCCATGGCTGTGGGTTTTTACAGTCTACAACTGGGATGAGCTCAAGTACTGTATAGACACCACAGCACTAACCTCACTCCTCTCAACCCGTTGGAAATGGGAAGAGAGGTCTAGAAGCGATACAACCCCCCCACAATCAAAGACAAGACTGAATTGGCCGGCGGGTGCGGATAATTCCAACACCTCCTCCACCCCGTCCTCGTTCACCTTTCTACGACAAGAAATCGCTATTGCCTGACTTTTCAGTCGTTTCCTTCACCTTTCTAGTGGAAACATGAGAAACTTTATAGGTATTTTCCCAGCCTGAAAGTCCATCGTTCCTGATGTAGGTGACGGTGGTTCCTGTCTATCGAAATTGGGATCAGCTGATTTCTCCCGTTATCCGGATGATGGCGCGCACGGTTTCTTCACCAGCCGTAGCTTTTGCAGACGAAGACCAATGGTTTTAGGATTCAGCAAGTTATAGAGAGTATCCCAGGGGGTAGTACTCGGGCTACTAGAGTGTGGGCGATTCGTATCCCTTTGCCGGTAGCGGGCCCTTCGGTGGGCCCACTTTCGGATCCTCGGCGCCTCTTTTGTTATTACACCACAACCACCCACTAAGACCCCCTTAGAGTAGCACCAATTGAGAGTTAACTACCTGAAGCTTCAATATGTAAATTCTCAGCCAGTGTTTGGCAATTCTGTGTTGTTGAGTGTCAGGTAAATGTGTTGCATTTGTGCTCTAGTGGGGCTGACCTGGACCAAGATTTATGATAATTAGCCCTCCATTTCCCACCAATAAGTCCCAATGTTATGGGCAACAAGCTATAAGCTATTCAGATGTCTCTGGAGTCGATGAGTATATTAAATATAAAAAATCCCGCTCTAAATTAGCCTCATGAGATATCACTCGGCCGATGCGACCGGCAATTACCACACCCCACAAGTCTACCAGGCCATAATGAGCCTTGTAACCTCTGAATATGGTACTTAGATATGTGTGTACTGTTTGGGTAGAAAATTGGACAACTTGTCCCCACTCAGGAAAAGCACAGAAATTAATGGGTTGGTTGAATAGGGGTGAAAAGTTGCAGTTTACAGCTCAGTGTGCAGCCAAGCAGTGCTCTACACACTTACAATCTTTCTTTTTATATTATCTAGTGTGTGTAGAATTATTTTATTTCTTCTGGGCTCATTTGGCTGAGTTGTGGTTGTGAAAATGGGATTTTACAAGCGGGCCCATTGGTGGGTCCAAACCCGCTTACCGGCAAAGGGATAGGCAGTAGGCTGTCAGAAGGAAACAAAACTTATTTCCTATATACCATTCTTCCTCCGTCCACTCTTCCATCTCCCATACTCACCGTCCACCGCGTCATTGTTAAGCACAACTCATCGGGTCCGTCAGCTCTAGGTCTAGAGAACGGAAAATATACCGTAGTTACCGCTCTATCAGATTCTTTAAAGATGCAGTATTTCTGGTAGAGGAGTTGTTGAGAGCTAGGGGTTGCTGTGAAGCCGAACGGCAAATTCTGCTCACAAATATCCCCACCAAAATCAGGAGTTGTGGTATTTTGGTGGATTGAACTCGAGTAGCTCCGAGCACACTCTACTCTACATAGGTCCCAGTCCTGCTCCTCGTCAAATAGAAACTGAAAGGAGAAAAGATTTTTAAGCTGTATCCTGCATTAATTCGACGGGAATAACTGCCGATATTCACCTGGGGCACCGGAAGGCCACGGAAAATCCTGGCCTTGCAGAGCTGGACAGGTAAACCCCAATTTTCTGGATTCTGGAGTAGCCCGTTGGCACGGTCATCTGAGAATGTCAGATTTTGTGCTAGTGCGAGTGTGAAATGACGGCTTTGGTGAATCACAAGAGTGGGGGGGAGAGAGTTTACTAGTACAGATGGCGAGGCTGAAAAAGAACGGTATGTACTATCTTGCTTACGTAGCGGCCTTAATAAGTTCGTCAGCAAGAGCTACAGTAATTTCACCAACTTAGTGGATGACGGCTAGTATGCTTAGAACATGATGGCCTTCAATTTTAGGGGCAAGAGTGGTAGCTGTGCGCTAAGTATCGATATCCCGTACAATAATTCGGACCGGAAACAGCTGCTACAGCCCTGGCGAAGGTGACCATACTCTTGAAAACCCCGCGAATATGAAGTTCCACAAGCTCGACATGATGCTGACGGGGGCGCTTCGCCTGAAGACACTACGAGGTTTCTGCAGGCGTTGAAGTAGAGTACCTGCAGCTGTCAGTGTCAGTGCTGACAAGTTGACAGACCAGGCGTGTGCTGTGATTGGCAGGGTGTGGAATAAGGTTCGTACCACCAAGGGCTAGGGCTGCTCGTCCGTAGGGAACTAAAGAACTGAAAGCCCGCCGACGTATGCTTATTCCGCTAGCTATGACCGGCACCGACATAAAAGACAAAGAATAACTCCAGGCGGGGGGTTGACGGATTTACTTCTTAGAACCCCCGTTTATCTCCACTTCACGTGTAGTCGTGTTTGTGTTACATCCGTTTTTATCCAACCAACTCTACGCGCCCTCATCACCATTCATTCTCTGCAACCCCTCACCAAGCAAACGCACGCACGACCTGCCCGCCCGCGATCTATTACACAGGCTCCCCCCCCCACTCTCTCCAGCCATGCCTCGCTCAGATGTCAAGGTTGGTACATAACTTTACCACCTCCCCCTCTCCCCCCACCCCGACTTCGGGCTCCATATCCAATGCTATATACAGATCACAGTTTCAGCGTCCCCGACAACTCCCATCTCCCGTCGAAAATCACAGCTTCGGGGCCGCCTTGAGCTGGCGTATCTGGAGCAAGCAAACGAACAGGGGAAAAAGATCACGCAGGCCGAGATGGAGAAATTCAGCTTCACCGAGGAGTCTCGGGCCCAGGTACTTGGGCTGCGTTACCCTATTGATTTTTTCGGGTGCTGATCGGTGGTGGTAGGTGTACCACCTCAATCCGGATGAGGTGGCGATGCTCCGGCATTGGGTTTATGACAAGGGTCTGACTGGTCTTGGGGATAAGGAGAAGCTGGAAGAGATCTATAAAGAGTTGGGATTGGACTCTATGGCAATTGCAAGGCGGGGGAAAGTCGATGTTTGTGACACCCCACGGTGAAGGAAAAGATAAAGTGGCTAATGGAGGGGTAGACCAAGATTGTGAATATGTTGAGGACGAAACGAGAGCATGAGAAGATGTTCCTGGAGGATGATAATGCTGTTATGGCGAATCGGTTGGTGGGGCTGATAGGAAAGGTCTGCGCGGAACGCGAGGGATTTTTCGATGAGTTCCAGGCTGCGCTTCTAAAGAGTGGGATGAAACTGGAGAAGGCGGGCGATGCGGCTTAGGTGAAGTCGCTTTTACCTACTCGGTAGGTTTAGAGTTTGGGTCATCATTTTTTTTGGGGAGTTCATCCGGTACCTGCTACGGTGTACATATGTTATAGGTTTCTATTTAATAGGGTTTTCACGTCATGTAAGGTGAGAAGCTTGAGCAGTTTCTGCTTTGGTTTTATGCTGAGGAGCTCGGGAGAGCGGAGAGGCTTCAAGCCCCAGAGTAATTCTTATGATTACTCTTTACCGCTTTACAGACGAACCACTCGAGGTTCTGGGGCTTGGTAGATAGAGGATGGTTCATAGCGGTACACCCTCACATTCTCTTCCGGGCGAGATAGCAATATGGTATTGCTCTTGAGCTTTAGTCCACTTAGCTATCATTCGGTTGGTTGAACTTCTACCACGATATACGAAGTCATCCTTCCTGCCTTTCGGGGGCCGTTTATATTCATGTCTTTTGTCCCCCAGAACTCCACATTTACTCACCTTATGTACAAACGCCGTGTCTATTCAACGAGAACCCAGAAATTGACCTCCCCATCATCACCAGCACTTATGATAATCTCATCACTGTCTCCCCTCTTATCCTTATCATATCTTGTACTCCACGAGACACAGTTGACCTCATACACACCATGTGCACCCTCCATCTCGGCAACGATCTTCCAAGCACTCGTCTGCCCGTCCTCCTTCTCCCCCGAAAGATCTCTAGATTCTTCATATACCACAATCTTCCCATCCCCGCCGCAGCTCACAATCCCCCCCGTCCTTTTACTCCAAGAAACGGAGTAAATACTCCTGCTGTGCGCCTTCGGCAGCACAGCGCTACAAACCCACTCCTCTTCCACCGGTGCGCCCCGAAGAATACTAGGTATTGCGCCACTATCATTGTGCCCCACACCCGTCTGCCCTACCCGCGTCCACACCCGCACTGTCTTATCATCGGAGCAGCTAACTAGCCTTGAATTCCGCTTCACATCATAATTTGGCGCTGTCAAGGGCTCAAATACAACACACCAGACGGTACTTTCATGCGTGTTCAGCAACGAGCAGCAAACCCAGTCGTCCAGATCCTCACGATACAGCCGGATGGTATCATCATAACTCGCACTCGCCAACAGCGCCTCCTCCGGGTGCCAGGTAACACACTTCACATCCTGAGTGTGTTCCTGCATCACCGCCACAGTCTCAAAGTTGTCGTCATCCAGCTCCTCCCAGACCCACACACTCTTATCCCTCGAGCAGCTGGCAAGGAATGTCCCGCCCGCGCTCCACGCCACAGACTTAATCTCGCTCTCATGTCCGTCCAAAACCACCGCGAACCGCCACTCCTCGTCTTCCTCGTCGTTATATTCCCCGCCCGTGGTCGCCCCCGTGTCGTCTTCGTACCGTCGCCAGATCCCGGCTGTGGCATCGAAGGAACCGGTTGCGAGTACGGATTCGCCGCGGGTGTTGGGTTTCCAGGCAACGGAGCGGATGGAGCGTTTATGGCCACCGTCGATGGTGGATAGCGGGGAGAAGGTGAGGAGCGAAAGGATGCGCGAGGATTTGTCGCTGCTTGCAGTTGCGAGCAGCGGGAGCGTCGGGTGTGGCGCAATCTGCCATATCCGGTCTGTGTGTGCAGCGATTGAGGCGACTTTCTGTAACGGCATTGTTGTTGGCCGTGGGTGGTGACGTTGATGGCGGGGTAGCGATTGCGATGGATGATAGTGGGGAATCCAAGGCGGAAGTCCCCATTGCGCTATGCATCCCCTAACCCTCAATTGCACGCAAGGACGTCAGGCATCTTTGTTTGACATCGGCTCTCAAAAGTTTGATTACAAACCAAACACTATCAGCAATGTCGCAACTCCAACACTTCCCCAATTCCCACCAGGAGCTGAGTCTCTACGCCTACATCCCCGCCGCACGCCAACCACAGCTCCTCAAGATCCTCTCGGGCATCAGCGGCATGGGCGCCGAAAGCTACCTCCAGCACCACCTCATCTACCGCCCTACGCGACCAAAACCCACACCAACCGCTACAGACCACTTCTACATCCAGCTTGTCTGCCGCGTCGACGTGCCCTCAACCGAGAACGGGAAACAGTCCACCGACGAATACAAGCCGCGCGAGCAGCGGTGGGCAATGCGGCTCGAGGATCTCCCCGAAGTCACTAGGAAGCCCGTCGTCTCGAGGGGCATCTACAGCGCGAACTCACAGCTGGGGGATGTACTGGGGTTTATGGAAAACTTGGGATATACGTATGCTTTCCTGTACTCTGACCCCCAAGCACAGCTGACGATGGGATGCGTAGACTACAAACACCCTACTTTACCGATAACTTCCGCTTCATCCACAACAACGTAATCATCACGCTATCGCAAACCCTTGTTGCGCCCACTATTTCAGAGGCTGGACAAGCGGCGGAAGCACGGGCCGGCAACGAAGTTGGTGATGAAGTGTTCGACAGCCCGTTTCCGAGAGAAGCGTTGACGACTGTAGATCCCGGGTGGACGATGCAGGCGGCGGTGCGGGTGCAGAATAATACCGATGTGGAGAATGTGAATGTTGGTGTGAATGAGCTACGTGCGTTGAAGGAGGCTTTGAAGGGGGTGTGTGATTTGGATGTGGTTGAGAGGTTGGCGTTAGATACTAGGGTTAAATGAGGGGCAGGGTTTTGCTTGTGGAGTTTTGGGAGTTCTGGGGCGTTTTCTGGGTTTGGATCATGGACTGTGTTATAGAAGAAAAAGCCAGAGTGCAATTCTACTCTCGGGAAGGTATTACTGGACTGGATTACCTGATTAGATGGGACTTTAAATTGGGATTTGCGTTGGCGGAATGGGTTTACTCCTGCTCCAGAGCTACGCCACAATGTCCCCAGCCGATGATGATGGAGATGATGGCGGCACCGACATATGCATTGATGCCTCATACAAGCTCTCAAGATTTCTTACCGAATTTCTGACATCTTCCACCTTTCCCCTACCCCCGCGATGTAATTTATCCCCCCATTGTCCGGGGAGAAACCTCGCTGAGTATCAAACATTCACGGATATCCCACTCATTCCGTCGCAACTCTTCCTTCCTCTAATCTCCAATCTCCACTCGATTGTTCACACGCTCCCCTCCTCTCGAATTGCACTTCAATTCGGTTTCAGGTATATATGCGGTTTCAGTTCCCACGCTGAAACTCTCATATATTTCTGCAGACCAAGATGGTAGTCCAGGCTCGATATCAACTCACCTGCAACACTAAGGTCCACCTCTAACACGCTTGAGGGCAGGTCTGACTAGTCATTAGTGGGAAAAAGACTACTCTTGGAAGGCAGGAAGGAGGGTTCTGACTGGGTTCGACCATGATCAGCTAGCTTAAGGTCACGTTGGAACACCACATACTAGGATAAATATATTGGATTGGCCATTCTTCCAGGCTGCAATCAGCGTGTATAGTGATTAGAAGAGATAAGGTCCAATTAAACCTGATATTTCTCGTATCCTCAGGATCTGTGCGAAATCTTGCTTCCCATAAGCATCCCCCGGGCAAACGGAGCCCGGAGCATCCCGAGATAAAGTGTCTCAAGATCCTCTTTGGTAAACCACTGGGATTACTTATGCGACATTTTGACCAAAAAAACCTGCTCCCCGGAAGTAGACGCGGAGCTGATCTGGCTTTTGGGAGCTCTAATGTCGAACGGTTAAACCCAGATTGAAACCAAGGTATTCGTACAATGCCGAAAACCAAACCCCTCTAGTTTTATATGCGGAGGATCATCGGCTCGAATGGTAAAGCACCGAATTACTTCGTACGTTACAGAACGGCAGGACCTTGTCGATTCTGGGTTCTACTGGTCTCGACCTTGCGGGAAGCATGCTTCAGGTCCTCTGTATGGGACGTGAAACGGTATGTACTAGACGGTTCGACCAAAATAGCAGCGATTGATCACCTCCATGAAGTTCGGATGAGGTACTTGGATGTATAATTATTCGGTGGTTGCGCTACAAGGTCGACGCACGGGTATACCCGCCTCGCTAAATGCCACGTGCGTCCCATGTTCTGGTTTTGTCCATATGATTCAACGCAGACGATTCTTCGAAAGAGGAAGTGTTCATCATGACTGTGTCCAGAAAAGAAAGAAATAGCAGATGCCTATTGTGTACTTCTATCATCAAGCTGCACAGCAACCCCATGCCCCAAACTATAGTTACTAGAGCGTTTCTACATCAAGAAAACAGTGATGAAATCACTCGTACAAAAGGTAGCCCTCAATGAGACCTCGCTCTCAATCATAAATACTCCAAAAGACGAAACAATGCCATATCTCCATGCTAGATGCCATAATTAGTCCAAAAACCATCCACCATATCCACCAAATAGCATTTGATGCTTCTAATTGAAGCTTCCAACCTCGGATGCTGAACTGGCTAATAAAAACAAAATTATACCCGTATAAAACCAAGCAACATCTCCCATTCTCTCGCCATCTTAGTCTGAGCAATCTTCGCTTAAGCGTCTCTTCTTCTGTATCTGAGTAGAATCTTTGCTTATGTTTAGATTCGATTTTCTCTATGTCCGGTGCTGTCTGCTTTTGCGGTATCGCAGGTGTTGGGAGGTTGTCAGTATCAGCGTTTTGCGGTTGAACCTCAGGTTCTGGCGGATTTTCATTTTCCTGGTTTGTCTCTTGGTCCTGGTGCCCAACTTCTGCAGTGACTCCTGCGGGGTCTGTATCGATATCCATGCCATTGATGTCGATTCCTTGGATTCAGCAGCCTCGGCGGAAGGTGATGGTTTGACATTGGCGTCAATATTGGGGACGTCGATATCTATCTTTGTATCCTGGTCCTGATGCCTAACTTCTGCAGCTGCAGTGTCTCCTGCGGGCCCGGCATCAATTATATAATCGATATTCATTGCCATTGATTTCGATTCCCCGGACTCGGAGACCACGGCGTTTGCCTTCCCCAATGGCCCGGCACGGGCACCAGCCTCGGGAATGCCACCACCCACCATCATGCTGTTTATTAGGAGCTTCTGTACTTCCTCAGTTTGGGTAGCATTAGCTCCATCTCCCCACTTATACCTAAACCCATTTCGTATCCCTCGAAGGGCGATTGATACCCTAAATATTCGTCGATAGTATAGCTTAGGACACGGTCTTCACTGGAACGGGTCTTCAGCTTCGAGTTAAAGTTTTGAACTATATCATCTTGCGGAGACGTTCCAGCCGCTATATCACTGTCAATATCTGCCTCCCACATACGAAACATTTCTAACACCTCCTCCATGCTAGGCCTCGCATTCGTATAACCCGCAATCATCTCGTTTAACAAATACTTCACCCGACCGGAGACCTCTGATTGGGGCTCGGGAAGAATACATCTGCATATCTTTCCCAGGGAAAACACCATTGCTGCTTCTTTTTCCGGCTGACTTGCTCGCGTCCAGAAACCGTAGAATCCGTATGATGGGTTATCGTAACGGTTTTGAGGAATGTTACTACACTTGAAGGGGTTGGTTGGAGATTGTGCCCAAAGAATAGGACAAGTATTAAAATGTGCAGAGTATCTGGGCCATGGTTCATGCTGTAGCGCTGGCTGTGAAGGCTGGAAAACAGCGAGATTGTACCAGGCGTGTTTCAGTTCACGAGTACATAAACCCCTTTTGTAACAGTCGTCACAATGATGTAATGGCCTTGAGGGTTCACGAAAGTTGATCACTTCTGGTGCAGTAAATTCTTTCTAGTTCCTTGCCTGCTCGTGATCGATCAGTACCACATCTTTTTCGGAGTCTGTGATGATGTTATTTGGTTTCAGGTCAGTGTAGAAGCCTGGACCTTCATAAGTACCAACTATTAGCAAATACTTATAAAAATAGGATATAATACTTACAATTCGGTCCGTTCCCGTGGTGAAGGATGTGAAGCAAAGCGCGGGTCAGTTGGCGACACCATTTCGCAGTCAACTTCTGGCGTAAGCTGCTTTTTGAGCATTTACATGACAGCTCCATGTGTGATGGCCAATCACACACCCTGAGCCCCGTCTCAAGCGTATGACCTGTAAAATAATGGAGTAAGAATCCACAAATTGGGAACCTGGGCTGAGAGTTATATATGTCTCCTTCTACGGTATCCGTAATCAGTGCCTTTCCGCCAGTCGAATATACCAATGCAACTGGAGCCGGTATGACGTTTGGATGTGGAGGCATGCAAAGCAGCTGCCGAAGTTCATGATAAAGTAATTCCCAGCCACGTAAAGAGTGTTCTGCCATTTTGAGAACACGAATATAATTGTGTGTAGAGAGACATGCGCGGTTAGTCACGGCGAGTACCTTGCCCCCTGCTTCGTCAATTCTAGTGAAGAATTTAGGGGATTCGAGAGGAATGCATGGGATAGATTCCACCCTAGTATACAGCTTGAAGAAAGGACTTTCGACTATCCACAGGGGTTTAAACTGGATGAAGGACCGCAGCAATGTTGATTGATGGTTTATGTAGACATCGAGTATAAAATTATGATCGAGAGCAGCGCGAAGAATCGGGTCGAGTATGTCGCCGTCGTCCTTAGTATCGCTACAGATGATGCAGTACCCGTCGTAGAGAGGGGCTGGGCGAGGTTTTTGGATAGGAGAGGATGGAATTTCGATCAGGAAGTAATCCGGGTCGTTTATCCAAGGAACCGGAAGATTGTGAGACATCGAGGCCCAATGGGTTGGCTTCCTTGTAAATACTAGAGATTATTGTCTGAGCAATGAGTAAAACAGGCAGAGGTTTTGAGGCTACCTAGGTAGGTGCCTCCAGCTTCTTGAAGGTTAAAGATGCGATTGTCGATATTGCAATGAATGAAGTTGTACAGACGTACTTGATTATCTGATAGAGCTGTGGAGGGCCGGATGTAGGTTATGTAGCTACAAAGAACTTGTGTGAATCTCATGGACAGGTTCAGTGTTCCGACCGGTTGACCACTTCTGTCTGTTCGCGAACCAGACAACGGAGAGAGCACTTTCTCCCAGGACATTGTAAAAAGGATCGTCGGAAGCTCTCATGGCATCTCTAACTAGTAGTCATCCCTCTTTGGCAGCAGTTCCGTCAATTTAGCAAAGTCGATACAGAGAAGGCAGTGTGTGCACTCCACTACGCAAAACATCATGCACTTCATAATAAAGATGAAGGCCTGATCAACTTGCGGCCCTTCAGCGACGTTCCGATAAGATAATACTGTCATTATTCGATACTTAAATTTGCTAGCTATTTGCGGTACATGTATAAATGTTACTTTCTTATGGAATGCAACGAGATTTCTTAGTATCAATAACAAAGGAACAATCCTCTATTATACCTACATCAATGATAAACCCACTAGCTCTGATTTCAGTTCGTCGGCCGGCCAGCCAACCAACTAGAACATAGATCTACGTTTACCTATATCGATATCCCATCCCACAGGAACCGCCCCTCTTCTATCACACCCAATAACCAGAATAGCAATAGCAATAGCAAATATGGCACCCAGAAAAGTCTGGAGATCTACCTCTTTAATAACGACAGTAAGCAAAGTAAAGGTACAAGGGAATCTCCATAGAAAAGAAGGCTAAAGACCCAAATAACAAATCCCGCCAAAACAAATAACCTATTTTGTCTACCTAGGTACTAAGGGATCAATTCCCACTTGTTACATGCACTTCCCCGCGCTCCCCTCTTCTCCATGCGCAATCTTCCAAAAGCTCTGCATCAAACTAATACCCATTACCACTGTTCCAAACCCCGCCACGGCGACCGCAACATAGGTCTTCCAGCTGCGCGTCGCTAACTTTATGTAGCACAATGGCGGCATGATATAAGCGAGCGCACAGGCGCTCGTTGCTCCAACCAACTCAAACACGACGCCGAGATCACAGGTCACCAGGGCGATACTCATCGCGGCTACAACCAGTGCGGTAGAAGAGATGAGATGCCGCTTTAGATTAAATGGCTTTCCGGGGTAGAAGTAAGTCTCCATCACCTCTCGACACACAAATGCTTCGAGCGGTAAGGTAGTGAGCATATTCAGTCCGAAGCAGAAGCGCGCAATGTTAACCATCGTGTTATTCGCCGGGAAATTATTGAGCACGTTCCCGGCCGTCTTGTCGCGAAAGGTGACGAAGCCGGCAAGGGCCATTATAAGACACATGGCGCAGGATATGCCGGTACTGTAGTGGGTAACGCGTGCGAAGCGGTCCAGAGTTGGAGTTTTGAGGGAGCCGTAGATGAGGAGAGAATTGTGATCTGTGATCATTAGTTTTCGCCGGCGATGGGCAAAGAGAGATAAGGGTAGGTACGGCAGACGAAGGCTGGTGTGATGTTAGTATTTGCATATTGATAGTGCTGTGGAATACTACTCACCGAAAGAAATCACGCCGATTGCTTGGAAGAAACCGTTATTGATAGTTAATAGTTTGAGGGAGAACTCTCCACGATCTGTGGCAGGTATCCTGAAGCCCTGCGTTACCACGGTGAGGACAATGATCACCATGCTCGCGAGAGCAAATGCACTTGCTTTAGCCAACTACTTGTATGTGGGATTGCATCAGTAAATATATATGAAATCTTACATGTGATGGTAGTATGAACCTTTGCAATATCTCTATAGAGTGTCAAAGGGTATGAGATCCCCATGGTGTATATAACAATAACAGCCCTTCTGTTGGCAAGGAGCCACAGGACTGGCATCTCCGAGATCTTTGGAAACAGCGCGGTAATAACATGTGGTATTGAGTCCCCAATGATGATGCAAAAGGCAATCATTCCGCCGAACGCACTTTCTGTGCATTAGATATAAATAATCTTCTGGAGGGCGGTGAAGACGACTCACAAGGCCCATTGAGCAATCTACAGAATTTTCTTTCGATTCAGCATTAAAGCAAGACGCATATCTGGGCAGGAGGATAAGATGTTACAGATATAGCAATTAGTCCCGGCTTTCCAAAACAAGCTTGCATTGTGGCCTGGAAGGAGTTGGCGCCGCTCAGTTTGGAGTTTATTACTATAAGGTTTATTGTCCAGTCGACCTAGCGTATCCACAACGTTCCCGGAACCGTCAGTCCGGCTGGCTTGACCACCCACAGGAGTTCTACGCACAACGATCGTCAAGGACACCAGCAAGAAGATACCAGCGCCGAGTCCAGCTTGCCGGAACGCATACGGTTGTCCTACACACCACCCAGAAAATTAGCTTCTGTCATAGCTAACGTGTAGTAAGCAGACGAAAACTTACCGATGATACCAGCGCCAATAATCGAATTGGCCATGTTCATGAAGGCGTAGAAACCGCCGCTCTTCGGCCTATCAGTGCCCAACAACTCGTTGGCGTCAAGATCATTAGCAACGACCACCGAGGGCGCCGCAATTCTCGTCAACAGCGGCGCTCTTCCTTCTGTCTCATCATCAGAGTGCACATAGTCTTCCTCATTCGTCCATCTCATTTCGTCCTCCTCCGCCGGCTCAATAAGTTCAATCACATCCTCGGCGCTATCATCATCAAGTGCGAAGCGTACGCGGTTCGGAGTTCTCGGGGTAGGATTGACAAGGTTTGGGGTTGTAATGGAAGGCAGTGCAGCGCGGCTAGAAACCGAGATGTCAGGATTGCTTGCAACAATGAGGTCTTCTTCGGATGACGAAGCGTTCGAGGATTGAGAAAGTAGGTGGTGTTCGTCATCGCTGCTATTACTGCCGCTGATATGTTGCTCGTTGGAGGAGCTTCCAGTGGGGATTTGGCGCGTTGGTGGAGAGCTCATTTCAAGGCATCGTCTGGGTGGTAGGTTAGGCTTTGACTTGAACTCCTTAACGCGTGATCCGCGTCGAGTGCTTTCTATTTCAGTAACAAGCCAAGCCTGGTAAGCCACGAGTGAGATACTGTGCACGTCCAACAACTTGTCAGCCGCAGATGGTTCCTAGGATATCTAAGCTCAAGGGTTATGATATTGAGCTGTTAGAAGGCAGACCTGGTGCTTGGTTCTCTTGCTATAGACAATTTCAGCACTAGAAACTGCAGGGGATAACACCTCCGGCTACTCGGTAAGAACGAGAAGTCGTATCATTGCTGAAAATACGTCATAATCAAAGATGCAGTAATCCAGTCGGTAATACTTTCGGCCGATCTACTCGGGATATGTATGCGGGGAGATTAGGTCATACGAACTTAATAATAGCCGCGTTCTCCCTTCGAAGCTTCTCAATCATCAGTTATCCAGCATACGGTCATGGCCGATTTCTTTGAAGCTTGTGAGAACGTCACTATCACCGCCAACAAAAATGTACAGCTCTTTGCGAGAGTTAGAAATGTAAATCCTGGAGATTTGCCAATTATAGTCTTGATTCATGGGATCCGCAGAGTTCCTGGATGTAAGGATTAACTCCAATCACTGGCTCTTTGAATGGATGCTGAAGAAATCGAAGGTACCGCCATGCTACAAGATATCTCCCCACTGGGTTACCTCTGTTCATACCGGACGTAGGGCGCTTTTCTTACTAATCATTCAGATATATTTGTCTGACAGAATTAAGATTCCGGGTTATGGCGAGAGCACCAAGTCCGTGCCTACGAGCGAAACAGAAGCGTACTCCAAGCATGCTATCGGACGAGACATTCTCGATGGATTGGCCAAATATCTGGATCTTGACGGAAGAGTGGAGAAGCAGAAGATCATCCTCCTGGGACATGACCGCGGTGCGCGCATCTCCCAAAGAATAGCTTTTGATATCGATAAGTACCCATTGTTTGAAATCATCGGTGCTTGTTTGGCAGACATTGTACCCATCACCATCCAATTTGCGTCATTGGCAAACCCTACCAACGCTGCGAATACCTTCCATTGGTATATTAAGCTGTTTCCAAAGCCAGAACGTCATAGGCTGATACTCGCGGCGCAGGGCTTTCCTTGCTGGTCGTTATCCCATTCCGGAGACCATAATAGAGAAGTTCGGTGGTCCGATATGGGTTGAGGAATGCTTAACAGCTTGGTATGGAACGTCCGAGCAGACCCAGAGCGATTTCGTCTAAGGCGCGGAAGTGTACAAGGAACATTTCGTCAAAGCATCAGTCATCCGTGCCAGCTGCGCCGATTACAGAGCCGCTGCACATATTGACGCTCCGTTGGAGGCGAAGGAACACGTACAGGGTAGAAAGATTGGGATTCCGACTTTGGTCCTTTATTCCAAGAAGTACCTTGGTTCACGTTACGATGTGCCGGCGGTGTGGAAAGAATGGGTATCAGGGGAGACTAGTTTAACAATTCATGGATTTGATGAAATTGGGCACTATTGCTTTGAGGAAGATCCCGAGTCGAGCTACCGTTCATTTAATGATTGGATAAGTGATGTCCTGAAGATGGGGGTTTAGTCGTGGGTTGTAGGGTTGAAGCTTCTGTCTAATCAATATGCATGTAAATCTCTCGGGAACTGTCCACCAGGTCCGTCATAGCATAGCAGTGCTTAGCATCCTAGGGAGGATATTTATACTTTCTTCGTCATGATATACCTTCACTACAATTAGCTAGATGTGTTAACTACCAGATAAACCCAGAGAAGCCTACAGAAACAGGTTTTCTCGAGTGAACTCCACATAATCGGGATCCTCTTTGATGTTGACTTCAATCATATTGAACCGTTTCCTTATCGATTTAACAAAGTGCATATCGGCCTGTGTGCCCATAATGAGTTTACTAGGCAATGGGGAATTTAACAGATTAGACGCGTACCCGTCTCCGCTTCTTAAAGCAGAAGTAGACCATAGTATTGTCGCCAACCAAGTCTATCAATGTCTTTTCCAGTAGCGGAAACGCTGGCTCATAGTAGACCTGTTCTGTAATTCAGTGTGGGCGAAGGGCTTGGAGAAGGAGTCGTACACAATCGGCTGCCAGGATAATATCTACCGGCCTTTCAGAAATGACTTCGGGAATCGGATCCTTCCTAATGAGGGAGTTAGCAATCTGAGCAAGATAACCACTGCAAGAACACCTACCAATCCAATAACTGTACATTAATACAACCTTGTAAACCATTCAACTCGACGTTCTGGCGTAAAAGGTCAATCATTGCATCTATGTCCGTGACAAACAGCTCGCTGCCCTCAAGATCGCAGCCCGCGGCCACCGCCAGTCTGTTGCGCCATCAGCCCTGTAGCTGCAAGGCAGGGCATTGAAGTCATTCTTACGAGGTCATCCCTCCCCCAGCTCCGAGCTCCACAATTCGCTTTCCTTTCAAATTGTTCCCATTCATGTATTTTTTGAGGACATATTTTGTTAATAGTTCTCCCGCCGGCCATATCATCCCTCCGCAGCCCTTAGATAGGTCTTCGTGAAGTAGGATCGGTTTCTTTAGTAGTCCAAAGGTAGTTTGTGTTGTATGAGCTTTCATGATTGGTGCTGGAGTGACAAGATTACCAAAAGGCTCAGCTTCGCTGTCACTGTTGCCGAAGAGGTCCATTGCGAAGTGCGAAGATATTGTGGAGGACAATTGCTTGGAGATGGTTGTTGTTTGTATGAGTAAAAGCTACACAGTGTGGGGCATCCCTGCATAACCTAAGTAGAGCCGCCGTCTCATTTGGCTTGGCGCACTACTATTAACGACGTTCCTGCTGAAAATCAGCATACTCCTTCATCCAAACCATGTCCGACAGTCGTCTCGACACCACAAGTCTTTCGTTCACCAGAATCCCATCCAAAACGGTTCGCCCATCAGAACTACTCCTGTCTGCCATCAAGCAAGTCGAAAAGCATACGTTTCCATCAAACGAGGCTTTCGATTTCGACAGCGAGATCAAAAAGCGGACGACGAGTCTATATTGTGTCTACCGCCAGGAAAAGGATGGATGTGTTGAACTGTACTCATATGCCGTCTACATTCGCTCTAAGCTAGTAACGCGGATACACAAAGTTTGTGTAGTTGAGCGGTACAGAATGCAAGGGATCGGGAAGTGGTTGATGGGGCAGCTGCTCAGAGAACTCGTGAAGGCATCGGCTACGAATGTGGACCTTTGGGTGGATTCAAGTCGAATTCCAGCTCGCCGACTGTATATGTCGTGTGGGTTCCTTGAAAAGGAGACTGTACGGGGCTATTACTCTTCAAATCGTGATGGTATCAGGATGGAGTTGGAGTTAGCCGGTAGAATTAATTGAACGTACGTACAGTGAAGTGCTCTCAAACATCCTGCACTCGGATTTCCCAACCGCGCTGCCTCATGCTCAGTTAAGGAACACTCCCGGAATCCCATTCTCACAAGTGCAATCACCTGTAACCGGCAAAACCGTGACAACCTTTCGCGGGCCCGCGGAGCAAGTCGGTTCGCTATTTTGTCAAACCTTTACTAAGTTTCGATAGTAATAGATATCCACCGAATTCTACTGCTGTTTTCCTGGTCACCACCATCACCACCGCCAAGGAATTTAGCAACTCGACTTATCGAAAGGTCAGATCGACGACGTCACATTCGCTCAGGTGTTGCGGAAAAGGTCCCTCTTCAGATACCATCGGCTGCTGCTAGTACGACAAAGGCTGAGACGAATCAGATGCTTAGTGAGAAAATTAATTGAGACGGAGTCGAAAGTCAAGGCCGTAAGTCGGTTATGTTCTCATCAATGAGAAATACGGATACTGAGTTGTGTTTTGCGTTTGTACTAGTGAGGAAAGTGCAATACTGCTTATGCAGCCATGCAGTTGTCTGATCCGTGTTCCATACCCAATGGCATCTGCCTCCTCCAAGATCCGAATGACAAGATTGCTATGCGGGAAGTGCCATACCCGTATACTTGGCCATTGTGAAGCAGCTGCATTGACAGGAGAGCAAGAGGAATTAGCCGGTTTAATGATTCTGCTGGGACGGCCACAGGCGTGCGTCTCTGTGAGGACGAGGCTGGCGGGCCGATTGGCCACGGTTGCAGGGTCATGGTCAGCTTCGGATAGTTCACAATTGGATCACCAGTTCATGGTCAGCTCAGTTAGGTCTAGTCCCGGCCAAGATACGAAAGAACAGAATGAGATCTAGAATCCCACAATCATGTGTTTCTAGGTAGAGTATGGCTTCATAATCACGACGATATTGCCTAGGGGACGTATGTTGATCGGATCCCGAATCGAAGACCTAATTCACCACGACGCACCCCCCTTCCTGCAGGCATATTTTATTCTTAGTGTCGTTTGTTTATTTCGCAACTACGCCAACAAAGTTTACGAAAGATTCCAGGTTGGAGGGGCTTTTTCTGGGGAGTGTCTCTCAGAAGATTGGTGATGATAACAGGAGAAGAAGGTTCCCATTCCAATCAAATGCTGGATATGGAGTCCATGGTGCTAGAAAACTGGGAGGCGTCGGTCAGTAGGCAGGTAGGCGGAGACTTCTCACCCAGGATCAATCTTAGTCGTCATACGAATTGGTTGAGCGATGAAAATCTGGACAAGACGAACTCAAATCTAGCAGGAAATTTTTAAGTTAAAGTAATTGTATTCGTTTTGGAGTTGGTATGCTTGGTTGTTTTGCTTCCACTGAGTCGTATTTACGGACTACTCCCCATTTATCTTTGGTCCCATCTAGCGGGCACTGAGCAGTTGCGATAAATATAATACCTCCAAATGCAAGGGTGGTTCTGGTTTGTGCCTTATGCCTATTCCTCTAAATAAGGCAACTGAGAGTAACTTCGGGACTGCAGCGCTTCTTGCCGCGGGGATATCAGCTCCAAGCGTACTCAAAATAAGTACGACGCTCCTTGCACAGCCCACCACTACTGCCAACCGAAAGAAGTGTTCGCAATTGTAATGGTGAAGTTGACTGGAGATGTTGGGATTTTTTGATTACTCTGCACCCCACAAGTAGCATTGAGGGCCAAGCATGGCGCTGATCTGATACTCTCCAGTCATGGGAATTCCCATGCGAATGGCATACGGTATCTGAATGGGCATCTTCGTGAACCGTGGAATTTGTGCGACTGTGGAATTATTGGCTCTTTTGAGGTGTTGATGGCGATAGGGCTCTCTGTGTAGAGTGCTGTAGAACGAAAAGATCGCAACAGGCAAGTAAGCACCCGACAGTGTGCGAACGAGAATCGAGAACCAAAAATCGAGGAATCGAGAACGACAACGGCAACGACAACGAAAAAATACACAACGAACCAAGGCACCCGAGCAATCTACTTCCATTCTACGTGATTGTTCTGCCCGGTTCTCTAACGAACGTCAAATCGTACAGTAAGTTTGACTCTCCCGATCCCAGCGCCAAACCTAGTTCTCACGGCACTGCCTTCTGTTCTTCTCTCTCTCTCTGCTTCCTTCCTCTTCCCCCGCCTCTGACTCCAACTTCAACTCCATCGCTACCATTACCACCATCATCATCACTACTCCCACCACTGTTACCACTACCGCTACCACCACTATCTGCGTCTCCGACCGCAATCGCAATCATAATCACAACCACCCGCCCGCTCTCCCTCGCAACCGTGCCCCACTTTCATTCGACGCTAACAACTGTCAACTCGACTGCCAGCAATCTGGTACCGCTTCAGCTCCCCAATCTAATCAGGCCCAACAGCCTCATCCCACATCACCATGGGTCAGACACTTTCCGAACCGGTGGTAGAGAAGGTATGTTACCTGGCCGTCGTTTTCCGGCTTCTGGGCTCGAACTTGGGTACGCGAGTTGCCGGTTGTTGCGGCGACACCCCACATTCGGACTCCCGATGAAAAACTTTTCCGGCCTTGATTGAAAGATTACCACTGTTATTCGATTGCTGACTTGTTCTCATATTCGTCTCTACTTCTAGATCTCTGAAAGCGGTGCGGATGAACGACTCATTTATGGACTTTCCAGCATGCAAGGCTGGCGCATCTCTATGGAGGATGCACATGCCGCGGTCCTGGACCTACAGAACAGCGACAAGCCGCATAAACCAACAACTTTGGATGAGCGCTTAAGCTTCTTTGGTGTATACGATGGTCACGGAGGTGATAAGGTTGCATTGTTCAGTGGAGAAAATGTGCACAAGATACTCTCTAAACAATCTGCATTTGAGAACGGAAACTTTGAGCAAGCTCTGAAAGATGGATTCTTGGCTACAGATAGAGCTATCTTACAAGGTGACTTCGGCAATGATCCCAGTAGGTGAGGGTTCTCTGACATTATCACTCGATAGATTCTCGCTATGAAGACGAGGTTTCCGGCTGCACCGCTTCTGCCGCGCTGTTGACCAACACCAAAATCTATGTGGTATGTTTGACGACCCTTGAAAGAGCCTCATAGTACTTACCTCCATTCCAGGCCAACGCTGGCGATTCAAGAACTGTTCTAGGCGTTAAAGGCAGGGCAAAGCCGTTGTCTTTTGATCACAAACCGCAGAACGAAGGTACTAGTGCTGATAATAGCAAGTTGGTTCTTTTGCTAACTTCCTTATAGGCGAGAAAGCACGGATCACAGCCGCCGGAGGATTTGTCGATTTCGGACGAGTTAACGGCAACCTCGCGCTGTCTAGAGCCATCGGAGACTTCGAGTTTAAGAAAAGTGCACAGCTTCCCCCGGAGCAACAGATTGTCACTGCATACCCTGATGTTGTAGTTCATGATATTTCGGATGACGATGAGTTTCTAGTTGTGGCTTGTGATGGTATGTTCGGACTGTTATTGATAGGTAAGTGAGACTAATGTGTCTTAGGCATCTGGGACTGTCAGTCTTCCCAAGCTGTTGTCGAATTTGTCCGACGCGGAATTGCGGCCAAGCAGGAACTTCATAAAATCTGCGAAAACATGATGGACAATTGCCTTGCCTCAAACAGCGAAACCGGAGGTGTCGGTTGTGACAATATGACAATGCTTATTATCGGCCTTCTCCGAGACAAGTCGAAGGAGGAATGGTACGACACTATCGCAAAACGCGTTGCTGACGGCGATGGACCCTGCGCTCCCCCGGAATATGGCACGTTACTCCCCACCCATTGTCTTCAACCATTGAAAAAGACTCGTACTAACAATTTCTCCCCAACAGCTGAATTCAGAGGACCGGGCAAACGTGGCGGATCCAGCGACGAGATTCCTGACGAGTTCGATGAGGAGGAAAGCAACGGTGTTCTTCAGACTGCGATACGTTCTGGACGTATAATCATGTTGGGTGACGGTACAGAGGTACTCACTGATTCCGATGCCGATATGTTCGATGACGAACAGTATAAGGATGAGAAGGACGACGAAGCCCTTACGAAAGGCCCCAACAAGGACACCAAGACCGATGACACCGAGATGACAGATGCCGTCCCAAAACCCTCCGACAAGGCTGCGGAGAATGAAAAGCTGACTGATACTAAGGAGGGCCAAACTGGGCATAAGGGGGGCGCCTCAGCATAGTAGTTTCTCGTTTTCTCTTGCCTAGTCGGCTCCCTCCGCAACTCATCATGCCCTTACCTTTCGGCCATCTCTATTTCTTTTCTTATGGAATCCTGGAGGAGGGCTAGGCAGCCCCATGAAAACCTATGTTTTGGATGCACTGTGAACGAAACCATAACGCGCAATGAATAAATGGTAGTCGGTCGGGTATCGATGATAAATAGTTAATGTCCGGGTACAGGGAAGTGGTTGTTGAATAGGGCAATGAGTTTTGTTTGTCCTTGCTGGCGTGTGAAATTGGCGATCCGATCTCATCATACTATACCTGGCTTACAAAAGGTTTTTGTGGATGAGGGATGGTATGTCGTTGCTTTTGGCGGGGATGGGCTGTTGGTATCGGGGTTTTTTTCAGTCCCGTTTACTTGTTTCTTCCGTAGGTTGGTTCTTTTGTTCTTTTGTGTAATCTTTCAGTCTTGCGTGCACTATTCGGATGCTGCATTCCTGTTTTCCGCAGCAGCGGCAGCATCACCAGTTTTATCGTCTTCAATGCGGTTGGTAAATACATAGAGTGAAGTAGATGATACGAGAAAGAAAGGTATGACAGCAAGTGAGAATGTGGGAGTGAACTTAATATGACAACGCTATTCATATGCAAGTGACTGAGAAATTGGCGTCGTCTCGTCGTAGTGATTGATTGCAGCCTGTGGCGTTCCATGTTGGATAAGGCCTAGATTAATTGTATATGAGATTAGTGATAGAATTGTTGGCAATAGTATCGGCATTCAGTGAGCGGAGAAGATATCTCGAAGAAATGTTCACACAGTGCTGCTATTCAACTCATAAGAATTGGAGTATTTTGCCACATCCAAGTTGTTATACCGGTTGAGCTCAAAAATCGGCAGTTTATGACTTTAAAATAGTGCCTTGGCCCAAGAGTGACAAACCCAAGCACACTATCAAGGCCCACCCACAGAAAGGTGGGGGGTAATGCGGGCAGAAACGAAATCAACCGATTCCAGACATCTAAGAGCTCAGGCGGAAGGCATACCCTGCCGATCATGAGATCTAGCCCAATGGACTTCACCGCTATCCACCCTTCCTATAATGGGTACTCGAGACGTTTCTCTGGAAAACTTAGAGTCTTCATCGGTTACCCGAGAACACCATCTCAGACAGAAACAGTTGGTTCGCTTCAACATTTGGCTGGAGTTTCCGAGGCTTTCCTCTGACCTCGGAACATTCAGTGCCTCGCAAACACCACTTATATCCTTCTCTAAAACGACTCATATACCAAAAAACCGCACCAAAAGAAATAGAGCTCTTCCGGGCTTGATTGGGCCATCTAGTCCCAACTTAATATTATCGAGTGATAACAAGTGATATTATAATGGAACTCTCTGAGTCACATATTGCCTGTGCTGCAACTAGGAATCTCAGGTAAGTGGAAGATAGATAGATATTGCCTCTGGTGAACTTCAGTAGCATTGGGCTGTGACTGACGTCTTCTGTTTGCCAGAAAATTGGTTATTAGTTAGACTATCCCTACTAAAACACAATGAAAAGACTTCGGAATAATCCAACCGGTGCGTTTTTATGACGCTTGGGAGGAAGTTTAAGTTCCGGGTTTTAGATAATACCAGATGGTCTTGCTGAGGGGTTTATTCTAGTGAAGAGAGACCAGCGTTTGGGCGCCAGGCAAAACGCTCTACTCAACCACAAAATATTGTCACAATGTTGGCTTAATGTCTTGATGTTCGCTTTTTGTGATGTGGCCATTGTTTTGCTTCTCTATATTAACTTTACACCGTCGAAAATTGACTATTGACTTTTCACTGTATCCTTTCGTTTGCAATTGCATAATCGAACCTTTTCTAGTCCGCATAAATACTAGGCCGTGCTGGCTAGGTAGGGTTTTGGCCTAGTTACGACGGTGCCGACTTTCCCAATGATATGAAGTTACTATCCACCCTCCGGGTTTGTTCTATGAGATTTGCCCCCCCCCCACCCCATGGCAGTGTCTACGTTGGGGAGGCAAAAATGATGGCTTCCACGGATATGTTTGGCTACATTTATCTCACTATAAGAAAAATGACGGCGCCAAAAATTATTAGAGTTTCATCGGACTGTGACAGTCTGGCCAATCTAGACTTACAAAGCGGGATGAGAAGCATACCAGCCACTCCTGCTTCACCACTCCAGCTATGTCGATTTCGACCTCAGGAGCTACAATTCAACACGCCCCGGTACCGAGTCTTTCTGCGGAACTATACCCTTACGCCCTCGTGCCGAGTCCCTCTGCCAATGTGTCGACTAAATATGCCCTGGCACCGAGTCCTTCAGTCAACACCCTGGCATTGTTCTCTTCTGCCAACGCTCTTGGGCCGGTACCAACGGCAACTGGGAAGCCTCTTGAGCAGCTAAGTGGCCTTCCAGTAAAATCTGTAAAAGACCAGCCACGGAAAGTGGGGAAAAGCAAGGAAAGCTGCGCAGACGTTACACCCGAAGGTTTCAGCGCGAGGTTCTTGCATACCTTAATAATCCTTCGATTCCCGTAGTAGCGACAGTATTTGAGAATGGTAGAACCGTAAGGCGGGTGCTTGAATGGAGGACGCCAACCCTAGAAGAGGCCTCAGTCTACTTCGGGGGGTTAGGAACTTCAAATGTCTGGAGGTGGAAGCGGAATGAGGCAGAGATTGTGGCCGGCGCATGCGGTGCGAGGGCAGTAAGAAATAGAGAGCGAGCACAGCTGGAAGAATTTCAAAGTCTCACGGATGAGCTTCCTGGTGCCATAGAAGAGCTCGGACAAGGGGAGTTCACTGGGGGCAGAGTATGATCTAGATGAAGAAACCAAGAATATTTATGTGTTCTATCTCAGGTAGATTGGTGGTATGATAGAGCGTAAACTTGTTTACTTCTGTCTTTCGCATCCACCCGGATGCCTCCGGATAGTGGTATTGACACTACGAAGATGGACATGTGGGTCTAGAACACCTCTCTGCCTTGCAGTCTGTGAATCTCTCCTACGCCTCTCATCGCCCCTAGGCTGCGACCTGTGGATATACATACGTCTCCATTGCGACAAGTTCGTGTTCTTTCGAAGCTATAACTATGGCAACATCCAACGCCTTCTCTTATGATAGACCCTTAGGTATCTTCACCACTGGAATCAGATCGACCTCTCAATATAGAGGAATCTAGAGATGGCTGTATTAGCACGGTAGGAGCTAGAGCACAGGCCTAGTCCCCTATCCTCAAAAGTAAGATATTAAGCTGAAGATCAGATGCTACACTGGATTGTAAACAAAAATATCTCTCGGCATATAGAAACTTTCCAAGTAGGATATCAAAGAGGGAACTTCTATGCTGGGAGGTGAACCATTATATATTTATTGCTAGAGCAGTGATGGACTCATAAGTGCTACTTGCTCGAGCAAAGCGAGGCTCAGATAGGGCGGTAATAGTCAAAGGGGTAAGCAGCTAGGTAGTGCGCGCGCTCATGCGATGATGCTGTGTCGTTGCTTGGGGTTTGGGTTAATTCCCCTCGTTCAGTCAAAACCCGCCCCTCTTCGGTGCCATTGAGGATGGTTTAGAGGATGCACAAGGTCTGCCTGGTTTCTTTTGGGCCAAGTAGTTGCATATTCCGCAAGTGCTTTCCACGGGTGTGTATTGGTTATTCTGGTCCGATAACCCACCTAAGAGGTCTATATACCAGTTCGTATGTGTTGACGGTGTATCTTGATGGATTTTGTCGTACAGACAGCATGTTTCGACGGCTAATTGTACTAGTTTTAGGTGGTAATGCTTGTGAAGCCCCAGTAATGTGTATTCATCACTGCTGTAAATAGAGCTTTAGCTAGGTGACTGCCTTACACGTCATGATCAATCTTACCATTGAATGATTATCTGTGCATGGCTGTGTATATGGTCAGGAGATATTTCATGTCGACTTGCCGCAATAGACAAAGACCCTGAGATGTACAAGTGGTACCAAAACACTTTAAAGGATATCTCTCTTATGAGCTGTAAGATGACGAATTGCTTCATTCCGCATCATATGATATCACTCACGGAACTCCACAATATCCTGAGAAATATCCTAGTACATCTTGTCCCGTAGTGTCAATGGTTTCCTAGTGCCTCGTGAAATAACACTACCTTCATTGTTAATGTTGCATATATGGTCTATCTTCCTGGCGTATGGCTTTAGTTGGGCTGATGCATAATCTCCGTAAGATGATGGTCATTCCAGACTCAGCTGGAGATGCCAGCTGAGTGCGCATGCATGTGTACAAGACATACAAGACATACTCCGAATACCGTATATATAAGATCACGCATGTACCTGTACTTGAGAATATAAGCTTCTAGCAATCAGTACATTTCAACAGTTAATAAACTTAAGTGTGGGATTCGGTCAAAGTCGGTGCTTGAAGGATGTTTGACGGGGAATATTGACGTCATGGCCTTGGCGAGGAGCAGACGCACTATGCAACACCCCGCCGGAGGCAATCACATACTTAAGTACTTAGTAAGTAATTTATCCCCTCATCGTCGAACGGCCACGAGGATTACTTCACTGCTTGGCTGACTCAAGGCGACCTTCAACAGGGCCGATTTATTGCTCTTGAAATTACCCTAGGCGAAATAATGGTGGAAGACGCGCGACCGACTTCCTCGCCGGCCATACCGACCACTTCCCTCCCATTGCAACAATTTCTAATAACCGCAATGGGTTCACACTACCTTGTATTGAAATCCCACGTTCTTTATTTTTTTTGGCTTCCATGGCGCTGACTGCCATCAGTCAATACTATGAAGACACTGCTAGGTGGCAGCGTAATCCCACTTGGGTCAAGCGCTGGCGGGGATTCCCGACAAACCACCGCGGCGGCACTGAGTGCTGGCTTTGCTCCATACCGGAGAGCCATTTCGCGGATGGCTACTGTACGTGACTGCCCCGGTTGTGGTATCCCACTGAAGAGGACGGTCGCGCTTGCTACGACGACCCTTTTCGATAGCATCCACTCTAACAACCACTAGGATGGAAATTTATGGAATCTGTGCTTTTTGGCATTTCGTGGATCAACCATAATTTCAGTTGGTTTTGCTTCCTTCCTGCCCTTTTGGAGCCCTGATATTGTGCTGATACTTGGTGGAGTCCAAAGATGGGTTATTTTGTAGAAAGGGGGTTTTGCGGCATGTTTCGTATCAAAACGCATTCTCTCTCCGCTCACTTGTAGCCTCTCTGTGTCGCCTCATTGACACCCTGTCGACAGTCGACATAACGGGTTTGGGACAGCTCCTGTAACACCATTACCAAACTACCCCCTAAAAGTCAACAAGCAGTAAGACCAGTGATTTCAGTACCCTAACAAGTCCAGCCTTTCACTACATATGAAGTACCTCGGAACTGCCAACACACAAACTCCCTCTGGTCAGTAACACCATCGGCATGCATAGACAATATCCTGGACTCTTGGAAGTTTTGGGGGCAGATGTAAAGCAGCCCTTCTCCAAAGCGAGCGTCAAAATCTGGGCACGAGATCAAGGTACATGGCCGGACAGATTCTGGTGTAACATGTCGCGGTTATGGCGCTGGTGTCTACGGTTACAACTAGTCATACACAGATAGATTCGTATACCAATTGCTATACGAGTCTGGATTGAGCCAAACGTACGTGCAATCCCCATATCTATATTCTACCTACTGAGGCAGATCGTTCTTTCTTTCGTCATACATTGGCATAGATTTTGTATACCAACACGACTATAATCCTCCCGCCCTTTGGCATGTGCACACGTCGCTCAAAGGTAAAGCGGTTGAAATATATTCAACTAAGCCAATGATGCCGCAGATTCCTCCCACGGGCAAGATATTCGTGGCTCCTGGAGCAACCTGGAACTCCAAATCTTTGGGTAGGTGCGTTATTAACACCAGACGCAGATGTAATCGCAGAAAGCACCTTCAGCAAGGGGTTGATTCCGTTTGTGAATCGTTTTGACATTGGTTTCTGGGTACAATTGTACAGGCTAGGGGGTGTTAATCTATCGAACTCTCTAACACAGCAGAGCACGTCACCAGCTCTCCTCTGCAACACCCCAGGTTTACCACTCTATCAGCCCGATTCAGGATTTCTAGAACTCGATTGGGACCAATATATGCCAAGACAGGCTTTCGGATTGTGATATGGCAGATTACAGATATCTCGCGGTAAGTAACCAGCAATCACGCCATTTTAGCGGGTGAAAGAAGACTGGATAGGCACACCCCACTCATGGCGTCAGGTGGCTAACGGTGACCTAGATACCAGAAATGGCGTCAATTTGTGCCAGCGCAGATATCTACAGCCAGTACAGATGGTACAGGTGTTTTGTACACTGGTTGCCGCTGGTCTATGTCAAGCGCGGTCTTCCGAAAAGCGACCGCAGTCTACGGATCTACAGATCGCCAGCCGATCGATCTGATCGCTTGCGAACCCCGAGCAATAACGAGGCGGAAGGGCTTCATCAAGTGATTCTACAAGAGTTCTAGAGCTAATCCCAATGTCTGGTTTCGAAAGATGCATGGTACTTACTCGTGAGTGGGGGATTTGCTTGCACCAAGTCTGAATTGTGCACTGATATTTTATCTTGATAAATGGGCGAGTTTGCATGTCCCGATGCTTTGAGATATCTGTTCTACCTTGGTTGGCATGAGATCTTTTGCAATTGGATTAAGGGTTTGTAGTCCATCCCCTTTGAATATGGATCGGGCCGGTTGCTTGGGGATTCAGGGTCAAATTGATGCCTTGGTCTCAGTATGAGCAAGACGTGCATTTGCGAGGGACCGAAAGGAAAGGGGATACTGAAGCATTGGCGTCTAAGTTATATAACATCTAGGTAATTCCCTCCAAATTTTGGATCGAGGATCAACTTTTACCGAAGACATGGTCCTCGCTTTGTAGTTCCCAACACGACCATTTGCCAACTGCCGCCAGGGAATACTTTTCAGAACCTTCCAATTTCGACCACCCGACGGTCAGATTGAAATACGCCGCGCGGCATAAATTAGCGTGTAATTAATACTGAGTTGTCTCAATCGAGCGCTAAGACAGGGAAGCATCTTCCCGTTCCATTATCCCCCCACTTGGGACCTGCGGGCGCTATGATATGGCTCTGTAGTGGGGCGAGGTGCGCTTTAACCGTGTTGGCAGCCTAGATATCAGATAGCGATTGCGTCAGTTTGTTTCATCGTAATGTGCTCGACGCTCGTGGCCAGGACATATATGCAGTATGCCCACCACTAACAAAAGAGGCTCACAAACTGCTCTGAAGTCCGTCCTCTCTCTGCTTCCTGTAAGCCCGTCTTCTATTGAGTATGTCTCTTTTCTCCATTTCGTTTCCTCCCTCAACAAGTGGTTGCAAATTGGGAAGGCCATCCACCTTGTTTACCTTTATCTGCAGCCATTCTATTCTCTTGAGAACCTTGGACTGGGGTTGTACTTCTTACATTTCATCCTTATTCAAATTGGGTATACCGGGTTCAGTTGTGCCAATGTCACTGGGATCTAGTTGAAACAGGGTTTGGTAGATTACCAGAAAACCGGGTCGCAAAGTCAACACAAATACTTCGCCTTCTTTCACACTTGCCGCCAACAAAGGCTAGAGTGACTTCACCTTCCAATATTGAGCCTATGGTACGTTTCCGCTTTCCTTTGATTTGATCGGTATCTGACGGCTATTGATATAGTAGGAGATATCCGATTCAAACTGCCTCCCGCAGATGTACCGGGCGACCTTACCCTTGCCGCGTTGAGTTTTGTACCCGCTGGGCGCGAGAAGGACTTGTCGGTGAAGATTTTCACCAGGTCGTTTGGCTGGTACCCGTCGGATGATTGGTCCAACGCAGCCATTGACCAGTCTTCCCACTGAGATCACTCGGCTATCTACCCCTCTTGGTGATGCTGACGAGAGCTCGAGGGGACGTTTAAGGCTATCGGATGGTAAAAATTTCTTCGCCCTCTCTCCACTCGTTGACGGCGTCTTCCCACGGCGTCTTCTCTTCCCTGAAGAATGATGAGAATGACGATAAACTTGCATCGCCGGGGTAAACCTGCATCCCCCTCTGTTTTGTCCCCCGTTTGCGATTGATTATAATTATAAGTATGCACCTATTATACCTAGCGAAGCCTAGCCTGAAATGAGTACGGATCTCGATAGACTGGTCTGTAGAATTATGTCGTTGCGTCTGAATCCGAGTGGCTGCATATGAATGCATTGAAAAATATGTCTTGAGAGGGCTTGATCCACTCTTCATGTGGCTTCTAGTACCCACTGGTGACTGCTCTAGAATAAATCGAGTGCTTGAGTCCCAGAGCGCTGGTGAACGGTGTCGTGAACAGACCCACTAGGGCACCCCGCGCCAAGTCATATGGTGACAACCTCGTCGATCCGTTTCATGATAACGATAGGTATGGTATGGTACCTTTTTTCCAACGCATTGCTATCAACCACATTCGCTTTATAAAGCTACCGCAGCCCTCACACATCTCCCTTAAACTTGATCCATCTCCATCTCCAACTCCATCTCCAACTCCATCTCGATCACTATACCACAGTAACGGATTTCGAACAATCATGACTGTGTCCGACGCTCCAGTCTCTCCCACCGCTGCTCTGGGCAACACTACTACAACTGATACAGGAGCCTCCACTTCAGATGACTATATTCTAAGATACATTGATGTGGGAATCAATCTGACAGACCCAGTCTTTACCGGTGTCTACCATGGTAAAGAGGCACTCCTCCCTGCACCTCCTCCTTCACTCCCGTCATACTGATTTTTCTCTAGGTCCACGAGAGCGACCTCGAAGACGTCATTGCCCGCGCAAAGACCATCGGCTGCAGAAAGCTGCTAGTCACAGGCTCAGACCTTAGTGTGTCCCGCGCTGCAATAGAACTCGCAGAGCTACACCCGGGTTTCATCTTCACAACCGTCGGCGTGCATCCCTGCAGCGCAAAACAGATACAGTCTTCACGACACCCACCGATGACACCAGACGAGTACCTCTCTGCACTGCGGGATCTTGCGAAATCATCACCTCAAGTTGCAGCGTTCGGCGAGATCGGCCTTGACTATGACCGCCTCTTCCTATGCCCCGCGGATATACAACGGCGGTATTTTGCGAAGCAACTGGATATAGCTGAGGAGGTTGGGCTACCGCTGTTTCTGCACTCGCGGGCAGCGGCGGAGGATTTTGAGGCCGAGCTATTCCCGAGGCTGCCGAGGCTGAAGGGAGGGCTGGTGCACTCGTTTACAGGGACTATAGAGGAGATGCGGAGGCTCATTAATGCGGGGTTGTATGTGGGTATCAATGGGTGCTCACTAAAGACGGAGGAAAATCTGGAGGTTGTGAAGGAGATCCCGCTAGATAGGTTGATGCTGGAGACCGATGGCCCTTGGTGCGAGATACGTCCGAGTCATGCAAGCTCAAAGTTTTTGAAGGAGGATGCGCCGGTAATACCCGGTGCGCCGCCGATGAGGAAGGAACGGTTCAAGAAGGGCAGTCTTGTCAAGAGTAGGAATGAACCGGCGCTTATCAGCCATGTCGCGGTTGTTATTGCGAAGGTTAAGGGCATTGAGGTTCGGGACGTGGTCGAGGCTGCATGGAGAAATACGGTGACATTGTTTGGACTCGGAGAGACGGTGGAGGAGGCATAGAGTTATACCCAGGTGTACAGATAGATTTGATAGAACGGCGTCACAACCTCGGGTAGACAGCTTGTATGCATATACATTAATCGCTAGAGAAGTGATAGAGCGCGCTCCGCGAGATCTATAGGTCTGGGTGCCCTTGAACATAGCCGCTGGACCCTAACCCATGGGTACCGAATAACATCAACGATCACTCGACTATGCCAATGCTGCCTTTGTTACTTTGGATGCTTCTTTGACTTGTTGATTGACTTGATTGATCTCGAGGGCCTAAGGCCCGTATATGTATAATCTCCCATATGCGTACGCGTATGCTCTATCTGACATGAGACGCATCACCCTGATCCTGATGCATATCCTGATGCATGTCCTGTTGCATATCCTGATGCATATCCTGATGCATATCCTGATACAGCCACCATCTTCATACAAGACATCAAACGGTGCTGAGACTCATGACCCAAGTACACATGCAACAGCCTTTATGCGAGTTTCAGCGGATGGTTGGGCTAAGTGGTGTTTTTATATCTTGTCTGCACTCCCATGTGTATGAGAAAGGTTTCCTCCATTCCGTATTGCCATAGGAAGTGGTTTGTGAGGGGTTGGGATGATTCTGTAAAGGCTCGTACCGATAGATTCTCTTAGTACTGGGTGAGTTAGGATTTAGTTAGGCTTCGCCGAATACAGCCACTCTATCTAGTGCATGACAATGCCCGATTCCCTCCCCCTCCGGATGATCCGGCTAGGTGGGGGAGATTCCCATCCTCTACCCTTACTCCTTTACTCTGACTGAAGTTCTAGTGAGTTGGAAGGAGATGGCTGTACCGGATCGACATGTGGTTGATTATTTTCCTCGTCATTTGAGTCTGGTTCCACATCGGCCTTGTTGGTATCTTCATCGTTAGGAGCAATTGCTAGCTGTGTATGTTCTGGAATGAGAATAAAGCTGTCCTCAAAGATATATCCCTTTTTGGAAAGCACCATATACTCCGCTTATGGTCAGCTCGGTCAGGTCTATATGCAACAGGTAAAACACCCCAACACAAAAAGTATCGCAGAAAGATAAACTATAACTCCAGCAGGCTTTGATAATTATAATAAACAATCTTCCTGCTACAAACCTAAACCTTCCCGACCCCAATGCGCAAGTCTTCCCGCCCAATTTTCAATCCACCACCACGACCACCACTGCCACACCACCACGACCACCACAATGAACCACTCACCGCAAGCCTGCAGCCACCACTCTGCTGCTGTCGCCTCCTCTGAGAGTGGAGATAGCAGTTCTGGTGGGGGAATGGCAATGACTTTCCAGTCTGGGTACGCGGGCACACCGATCCTGCTCACCTCCCTCGAGCCAAGGAACAATGGAGAGTTCGTGGCAGCAGTAGTCGTCGTGTTCCTACTCGCCATGCTTTTCCGGTGCATCGTCTTATTGCGTACGCACCTCGAGGCGCGGTATTGGGGCTGCAGCAAGGATGAGGGAGCGCAGGAATTCTCGTTCTTGAGAGATGTTGGCAGGGCTCTGTTGACGGCTATTACGGCGACTGTCGGGTATGCGGTTATGTTGATTACTATGACTTTTGTTGTGGTGAGTGATCCGAAGGAGGGAGGGGAGGGGTAACTGCTGATTTATATATTGTAGGGATACTTCTTCGCGGTTGTGGGTGGGCTTGCGGTGGCTGAGTTTTTGTTTGCGAGGTTGGTTGGGGGCAGTGGAGGAGCGGGCGGATGTTCAGGATAGTTAGAGCTTTTGGGCACTCGGCGTTGCAAAAGTCGCACTCTTTGGAACAAGCACGAATGAAAAATAGATAGTCTCGAACATGGTACACACTCTGAGAATAAGAGATAGAAATGAAACCAAGAGCAGCCGGTGTCTTTACATAGAACTTTACTTATCACTCGTCCGCGCCACATTCGACTCCCAATCCATCATCCACTAGCCCGTTAGAATGAAACTGGCCTAATAAATCGGAGGATTCAACCTTGCGGTACCACCCAGACCTCCAATTCCCTGCAGCCTCGGATCGTCCGGCAGCACGTCTCTATCCGCCGCTAATTTCAAAATTGCCTGCTGGAAAGTCCGGGCTAAATCGATACACGACCGTTCTATTCCTGCCTGGGCAGACCAAGATTCGTAGAAGTAACGAGAGAAGGCAGCACCAACTTCACCGTCAGTATCCCATAGGGTTGAGACAGTTGAGCTGACACCGGAGTACAACAAGGCTGGCACCTATCACTCGAGTTAGCTTAATATTTCATTGCCGGTGCAGCACGATTCGTACTAGACCCATCACTTCATCCCCAAGAGCGTGTCTGGTACGGCCGCTCTTACAAGCAATCAGAGTGACGTGCGAAGCTTTATTAAAGGCGTGGGTGAACACTTCCTTCGCTGTGAGATAAATCTCGTTATCCTCGCTCCATATCAATTTGTGATCCAACGGGTCGCCGCCCTCTGACAAGACCGCGTGCCCAAAGAAGTGAAGAAGTTTGGTTGTCTTCGACTTTTCGAGATATGTTTCCTTCGTTGATTCGGGGCCAACTGCCACATCCGCTCCAAAAATCCCAGCAAGCTCGATTAGATGCCAACCATCCACATCCGGACCGCAAGGAGACGTAAAGAACTGCAAGTCCTGAGGCGATGGGGGCGGTGTTTTCTGTTGTTGCTGGGCCGACAGGGAACAGTAGCGTAGAAGTGTCAAGCTATGTGTATAAACAATTGGGTTTCGTTTGATGAGGAGCTCGCCATCGACGTTAAGTGCATGAAGGGGGATTTGATGGAGGATCTTGGAAGGACATAATACCAAAACGTCGTCTGGTTTGCTAATCTTTTTAAGTGGGGCTACAAGCGGGTTCAGCTTTTGCAGATATAAGTTGCCACGAACCTCGTCCAATTGATTGGGGATGATGTCTTCAACGAGTGTGGAAACATCCCCCAAATTAATTCCCGTGTCAAATACCTCTGGGGTTTCACCGACTTTCGCCGCTACCAACAGAATGTTGTAAGATATACAACCAAATGTCAACATCCGATCCGCGTCAGGTATAAACCAATCAATAAACACTACAGAACTTTTGTCGACACCCTGCGGAATAAGACCAATAAGGTCACTGAATTTCAGTGGAATACCTTCCTTAAAATCCACGACAGCTGCTAAGGCCTCACTGTGAGCTCTCATTTCCGCCCTTATTTCTCCGAGTTCATATCGAAGACGGTACCGTTCCTCGAACGGTGCGGAACTGATAGATTTCAGGAGTTTGGCTTCTCGATTTAGGAGATCGCGTGACCCCTCGTTGAGACCGTCGATAATACTCTTCGGGATCTCTGTGTTAAGTCCCATCATATCTGTCAGACTTCTACTTACGATCAGTGTACCATATAGTTATCTTGAATAGGTAGATCTCTACCTAGTTTTATTTTTTTGTAGAACCTCCCATAGTTCAATACGGGCTTCGTTATTATCGTCCTCCAGAATCCGAACTCTTAAGATCTGTATCGCTGCCTGGGGAATTGCCTCCTTGAAACCTTTCAAGGTCATGTCTTCGCGCATCTTTAGGTTTTCCAATGCGCTCTCTGAATCCCCTGGAACAGCAAGCCCAGACCGAGCACTATCTGTCGCCAAATCCACCGTCCTTATTCTAGTCATAGGTTCGTGATGCCAATTTGCCGTACTCACAAACCCCAAGGCCTTTCGGGCGCAAGCAAGGTCCGCCATGAGTGAATACAGCCAGCGTGTGTGAGCTGCACTAATTTCTATAAATCTTTTATCGTCAGCTGCATCCAACGCAAGTCTGTATGCCTCTTCAATTCTACGTCTATTTTTGTCTGAGTCGAAGGATTCCTCAGTAAAGGGTAACGCGGAACATTGCAACATCGCAATCAATCTCTTCAGCTTCGAATCGGAACTCGAATCAGTCTCACGATAGATTCGTCCTAGTGATGGTATCATGGCCACGCATTCTCTCAGCTTTTCCAACCCCGCGTCTAGGTAGTGAAGCTGTTCGGAAGATTTGGTTTCGAAAAATTTGTTCGTAAGAGATCTGCCCCGAAGCTCACGAATGGACACTTTCAGAGATCCCCACAAGACTGACTTTGAGTGGTTGTGCTTTTCGAACCATTTATCCAACAATGATTGCCGCAATTCCCAAATTTCCGTTGGGACAGGATCTGTTGGTGCACCATATAGACAATCGTAAAGTTCGGAGGGAGTTGTAGTACTGAGATAAAGCGAAAGGTCTTCAGGTTCCGGTAGCGTTACCAGATTATTCCTCCTTTCATAACTAGTTGGATGTAATATTCTCCAGAGATCACCATTGGTTATTAGCCCGCTCATAAGATCGCGTTGCATGTGTTCTAACAAATGATGCAGAGAGGCATGATTTGGTCCTTCGCCGCTCCCATAAATCATAATACCGCGCACCCATTCCATGGTCAACTGATCGTCCTCATGGAGATGAAATGCCCCGTTCGGTGAAACCTGTTTTGAGGAGTTATTGCTATCATCTGGTTTTGAGTGTCTTGACGTTTTTTCCAACCATAAGAGTTGTTGTTCCATACAAATGCCAGACTTTTCTGTATCCCAAAGATTTTCGTAGCCCTTTCGCCTTATCTCATATGTGCTGTGTATCGGATCCGGAAGCTCAAAGGTTTTGTATCGTTCAAAGAACCCCTCATACCACTCCAGTTTGTGCGAGAGTGTCGACAGTTGGTGTATTTCATACGATACCCAATAATTGTGATCTTCAAGGACTCCTTCCAGGTTACACATGACTTCTGCTTGAGTTCTTTGACGCTCAATACGAAGAGGCAGAAGCTCCTGAATCTTCTCGCTCGTGTTCCGCTCTGATAGAAAAGAATAGGCAACGTCACATATTGGACTATCACATTGACTCCAGCGAAGGTAGTTGCCAGCCTTTTTAAACAATTCAAGAAACATTAACCCTTCATTCCAAATTGTATCGATGTCTTCTTTCGGCGTAAGGCGATACCGTAGCCACTTGGCATTGAGATAATGAGATGTGAGGCCTTGCTGGCTTTCTGCGATATCGTTTGGACATCTGTTAAACAATTCCTCTGCCCTCCGGATCTGCTCATTGGCTCTAGCATTCTCACCTAGAGGTATTAATGTCTCCACTAAAGTGAAAATAGCGTTTCCGTGCACTCTCAGAAGCCGATAGTCGTCAGGTGAATCCGCAACAGATTTCTCGCAAGCAGCGACCAGAGTTTCTAGAGCAGCCGGACGCTGGTTGAACGGGATAAATGCTCTTCCTACTTTGAAGAACGCATATGCTTCCAAGATTCTTCCCTGTGACAAGAGTGAATAGTAAAGGTCAGTTACGCCTTTCCATGGAACTTGGTCGGAGTCGCCTAAAGGTTTGGGAATGCTGCCATGCTTCAAATCATCCACGTAATTCGAAGTTCTAGCGGCGTTATGCATTCCCAGCAGATATTTCCGGACAGCGTGGACCTGCATGATTTGATGATTAGGATTCGTTTTATCCAAATACCCGGTCAGAAAATGCATTTTACCTGAACATCGGTGTACTTCTCCACTGGAACATCCTTCAGCCATTCAATCGTCATCTCGGCCTCTTCCAAAATACCCGCCAGCATGCCCTTGGTATAAAATTGCAAATAGGCAAGAAAAGTTTTCATAATGGGTAGCTCTCCACTCTTTTTCCTCCAGATCTTATACTCGCTCCCCTCCTCCTTCACTACAGCGATCGCACTCTCGAGGATTTGGGCAGCTTTTCCGAACATTCCCTGTTTGAGAAATACTTCCGCATGCTCAATAGCAACAACCGGTACGTCTTTCAAGGATATCAGGACGGTATCGAAGATCTGGTGAGCGGACTCAAAGAGTCCAAGTTCCGTGAGGTAGATGGCTTTTTCAAGAGCCTCGATTGAGGCAGCGTCAAGAGTTGTGTACAGAGAGGAATTCTGTCCTTCATAGCGATGCTGTTTGGACGGTTGTTGACCCATTCCAGTGACTCGGATGTAGCTTCCGAAGATTTACTTGGGAGAAAGATTGGGTTTATGTGATCAGATTTATACGGACATTAACTATTTGTTCGAGCTTCGGCTGTTCTCTTGTACAGGTGGGGTTGTTTGAGATGATACACCGAAAGTGCCTCTATGCGCACTGAGCGTCTGGCTTTCACCTGGTCTCTCTCGAGCTCATTTGACCACGGCAGTATGCATTTAGTAATTATTGGCGATCGTGCATTCGGAACGCTAATGCATTTCATTTGTGTGCATAGAATAATAATCCGTGTAACGTCAAATAGTGGGGAAACATACCCAGTCTCTCGATGTGCCCTAGACTACGGCTTACTAGTATAAAAGCATCCTATACCCGCAACTACCAAGAACCTAGGCTTGGAACGCGGCGCAAAGCGCTCGCGGCCAAAGATAATTCCGACTGCTGACGAAGATCCGCGGGAGCTGATAACGTCGGAAGCGCTCAGCAACATCTACTTCCAAGCGCGGGTCTCTGGCGCCGTCCTTGGGAGCTACTCTAAGAAACCGGCCTGCCTCATAGCTCTCACATTCATCTTCCAAGCATCTCTCACTGGCTCCTCTCTCATAAAGCGACGGTTTCAAAGCGCTTCGATAAAGATCAGATTTTTCAACCCGGCCAGACCTGACGATTATGGACCTGCAGTAAAAGCGCTGTATCCCAACAGCCAGCCGGTTCGCAGCGCGAGAGTAATGACTGATAACGAAGAAACGGTGACGACGAGTATTGGTGCTAATATTACATTGTCCCCGTCACAATCGGTGACGGTGGGCAGCGCAGTATCGAAAACCCAGACTCGAAGATTCCAAACCGAAGCATATGCGTACGTCAAAGGAATGGTACACGAGTCCGATGAGGCCACTTTCTTAGTAGCTGAGAACGAGATGGCGAAAGACGGGGTTCCGGGGGTTTGTTCAGTTACTCTTGTGGTGGAGAACCCCGGCCAAGTCTTCGCTGCTGCTTTGAGTGTGAAGGCGGATGTGGGATGGGATTGGAAGGAACTGTTGGGGAAGAAGACGGTCTGGGGTGCGAAAGATGCACCGGTGTATTTCAATCCGGATGTATTAGCACGGAGGGAGCGGAAAGTGAAAATTTTGAATTTAGGGAGGGACGTTGAGGTGCCCAGTGACGAGGATTGGGGAGACAAAAGTGATGTGAAGGAAGTTTTGGAGAAGTACACGCACATTGAATTCAATTAATCACATGGGAGGATAAGTCATGTAGCAATTATCCTGCTAATCTAAAATCTCTTGAGTGGTTTAAAGAGAACAAGAAATGAGACAAGTCTTGGATTATAGCGACGCACTCGAGGAAAGTCTTGTAGTCATGAGCTCATTCACAGAACTGAGCAACGTTTTGCTTCCCAATCCCAGATTTGTCCGCAATCTCAGCCCACTAATTTTGTCATAGAGGCATAGGAGTTTGCACAAAAGATAACCTGAGCGTATTCAAGATATAATACAATAGACTTCCTGCGATAGTCACAGACACTACGCTTCTTACGATTCATTGGGGGGCGTAAGCTGCATAGCTCCATCCACGTTTTGACGGTATTCTCGGAATTTAGAGAGGTGTAGGCCGCATTCGTTTGCTTCCAATGCGCCGTACCTTAAACCATAAACCTGACCCAAGTCCTGACGACGACCGAATTCCTGATATAGTGTAGAGTCAGAGATCATGTCAAATGTATAGACGGTCACTGAACCTCGTGAGGGCGACTCTAAAATGTATCAATGAATAGCCAACGAGTTGTGCCTAGTAACAGCAAAAAACAACATCTATCATCAAGGCAAGATGGCCGAGCGGTCTAAGGCGCCAGACTCAAGCGAAAGTTTCCCTGGTTTCAATCAGGGTTGCCTTCTGGTCTCGAAAGAGGCGGGGGTTCGAATCCCCCTCTTGTCATCATTCTTTTGTTTTGTGGACAATGGCTACCCTTTTGAGGTTGGAATAAATAAGGTTGGAGCGGCGAGTGGTGTATGAGGAGGACATTGATGATGCTTTCGAAGATCACGCGCGGGCCAAAACGGAAATAGCAGAGTGTTCATTTATTCATTTAGGTCTACGTATGTGAAATAATATATCTCTTCTTCTCCTCTCCGGGTTGTCACCTTTGGTTGACATAGAGTAGAACCAAAGCCCTAGACTCCGACCTGTCCCTAACGCTGAAGCAACTTCACGCCTCCAAACCCAATCTCCCTTAACTTGATCGTCATGAATCCGACTGCAGCTTCAAATGTCTTGATTCCTCCTTTACAAGCTCCAGCCTCCAGATGCTGTAGAAGTGCGCTGATCGTCGAGAATTCCTTCTTTGGCTGTCCGCCGCCGAGCAAGGTCGGGCAATGGTATATCTTGGATTCGTGGACAGGCGATTCCAAATGCTGCTGAAGGGCACGGGGGTTAACGAATGGGCCTCTTTCCAGCGGACAGAGGGGGCAGGCGAGAGGGTTCGCAGGGATGAGTGCGGTGCTAAACGACTGTGGCGTCGGCGGGGTCAGAATCCTCGACAGCGCTCCTGAAGATCCAGGCGTAAACACCACACCACCATCCTCATCATCAGACTCCTCTGAATCCGTCTCCTCAACATAACCTCCCGCCGTTGTGCCATCACCGACGACAACACCCTGAGTATCTGCCGCCATTACCGTCATAGCCACCATTTCTCTGGTTGCCCCTCCATTGCATCCCCCACTCTCGAGGTGGTGAGCAAGCGCCGACACGGCCGCAAAGGACTTTCCGCAGAATTGACAGTTGAGGACTTCGCACATGGGCTTGTGCACTACCGATGCCATGTGCATTTCGTACGCCATCTCAGTGCCAAACTGCCGCTCGCAGCTTTCGCAGTAGTTCTCGCGCACTACGATAACTTCGTGGGAGACATCGCGGAGATGGTCTTCGAGCGCTCTCATGGAGCGGAAGTCGCGATCGCACGAGCAGCAGTGGAACTCGTCGACATGCCGAGAGGAGTTTTCGAGGTGTGCCTGGAGGGCAGCGTCGCTGATGAAGGTGCGATTACAGGGTGCACAGTGCGGATGTGCGGACTTCATATGCTTCTTAAGCGCATGGGGATTCTCTTTGCGAAACTTAGTAGTGCAAAAGGAGCATGAAGTCCAGTGGCGGGGCGAGTCCATGTGTTGCTCATACGCCTGCTCGGAGTGAAACTGTCGGCCGCATGGAGAGCAGGTCCGCACATGCACGGCCTCGGTGTGTTGGCTGAGAGCATGATCGTTGACGAAGTATCGGTCGCACTGGTCACAGTACGGCATTTTGGTGTGGAGATGGAGGTGGGGAAGAATAACCCTTGTGTGCGGACAGAGAGTTATATATGTACCAGCGTAGTAGTTAGGGTATGACTATCATTCTCACTGAGACCCAGCTTTCATGCGGTGTCTAGCATGTTCCGGTGCACCGCAGCACAAAGAACAATGTGGCGAATGAGGTGACCAGATTTAGTACCACGCATTGCGGGCAGGTAGAACAAACGAGGTGGTTTCTGGTTGTGTCGTACCAGTGGGAGGCTGTGTAGGACGGATTGTTGTTCCCCAAGCTCAGCCGTCCTTTTCCCAACCCTGCGTTTCAGTGGCTCCCATAGATGTTCAGTTTTGTCAATCATCTTCCTTCTCAGCCAATCGCAGTTATGATGGACAAGCTAATCGATCTGCGGGAGTAGCCGCCCTTCATATGCACGTCGATAGCCGAGGCTGCCGGGTAGATATAGCGTAAAGCGTAATATTGAAGCATCGTAGCTATGGTCTAGAGGCATCACCACCGTCAAGTCTTTACATGTAAATGCCGTAGAGCTCTGCGTTGTCACCCTAAACTCTAGTCGCGGGTGTGTCTCTACCGCATTAACATGGTAGTGTACTTGACCGGCGGCTACCCAAACCATAACTTGACGTAAGGTGGCGAAGTGACTGTGCCATGGATCTTAGTGCTGGTGTTATAGTGGCTTACGCACATTAGTAGAATGTCTTATTATTGTCGAGTGGATGAGGTAGCGAGGATGTGCGTTCCTAACAGTAACCCCATATGGCGAGAGATGTTTCGACCTGAAACTCCTTTCGGATGTAAAGCCCAGAAACAATCTATATGCCAGTAACGCTTGCTGGTCTAGGAAATACTATTATCAGAGTGCGAAAGTCACCATCGAATGATGACCAATGACTGAATTGAAGAGACTTTGTCATGTGTTCAAACATTAGAGTAAGTCAATATCCACGACTATTTGCATTCTCCACCTTTTAGAGAATCTACGCGAATCTCAATCACATCAAACACCCAAGAAACAAAAGGCAAAGATAAAAGAAAGACAAACACGCACTTTGTTCGCCCCCAAAAGTTCCAGACCAAAACAAGAAACCCGGATATCTGATATCATTGTGCGCCCGATCCCAAAAAACTTGCCCCGTTCACCGTTTATGCCTTCTTGGATAATAGGTTCAATGCACTGCCCGCCAAAACAAATCCACTTTGATCCTTGCTGAAAGTGTGCTTCACAGGGATAGTATGCTTAGTTCCACCCTTCTTGGTGACTTCAAGCGACACTTTGCCCTTGCCGCCATTCTTCAACATCTCCAGGAGCCCAACAGTCGTGACGCTATCGCAGCTTCCAATCAGATCGTAGTCGTTCTCATTGGCAAAAGTCAATGGGACAATTCCCTGTTTCTTGAGGTTGGTCTCGTGAATCCTTGCGAAGCTCTTAGCCAGGATCACACGGCCACCAAGATACCTAGGCTGAAGTGCGGCATGCTCTCGTGCTGAGCCCTCTCCGTAATTGTTCTCCGCAACAACCAACCATTCTAGACCCTCGGCCTGCCACTTCCGTGCCAGTTCGGGAATACCCATCGACTTGCCATCAAAGTCGTAGGCAACGTTGACTTCTTCTGTCTCGGCGTTCATGGCGCCGATAAGGGTGTTGTTCGCAATGTTCTCGAGGTGACCCTTGTACTTTAGCCATGCGCCAGCGGCAGAAATGTGGTCAGTTGTGCATTTGCCCTTGACTTTGAAGAGGACTTTGAGGTCCTTGAGTTCAGAGTTGCCAAAAGGCTTGAATGGTTTCAAGAGTGCGAGGCGGCTAGAGGTAGGGGATACAACGACGGGGGTGTCGGGTGAAGGAGCGGTGGTCGGAGAGGGCATAAAGGCTAGGTTACCAGGAATAAACCCGCTGGCCGGGAGCTCAGGGCCAGTAGGTGGGGAGAACTTGAAGCTGCCTCCGTCGGGGGTGGTAATGGAGTCGGTTATTGGGTTGAAGGTGGTGCTGCCAGAGTAGATCATGGCGGTGACAAGCTGTGACTTGATTAGCAAAGTAAACGTGGTTGAGGTTGAAGATATATACCTCAGGCGAAGTAAGAAAGTTCATAGTCTCCGCGTTACCATCGTTTCGGGAACGGAAGTTACGGTTGTAGGAGGTGAAAATAGCGTTGCTGTCGTCCTTCTGTACATCATCCGTACGTTTCCATTGGCCGATACAGGGACCGCAAGCGTTAGCAAGAACGGTTCCACCAGCCTTCTCGAAAACGTCGAGGGTGTCGTCCCTTTCGAGGGTAGCCCGGATCTGCTCGCTTCCGGGAGTGACGAAGAAGTCAACTTTGGGCTTCAGGCCGGCAGATTCAGCTTGCTTGACCAGGTGCTCAGCGCGCAACATGTCCTGATAAGAACTATTTGTGCATGATCCTATAAGGCCAGCGGAGAGCTTCTCGGGCCATTGGTTCTCCTTCACGACCTCCTTGAACTTCGACAGAGGCGTGGACAAGTCAGGAGTGAAAGGGCCATTGATGTGAGGCTCTAACTCGGAAAGGTTGATGGTGATAACCTCGTCATACTTTGCGTTTTCATCGGCTCGTAAGAAGTCATGCTTCTGGCTGACCTGGGTCGCAGCCTCGGCGACGGATGCGCGGCCAGTGACATTCAAGTAGGCAATCGTGCTCGAAGTCATAGGGAAGAGCGACGTTGTAGCCCCAACTTCAGCACCCATATTGCAGATGGTTCCCATTCCAGTGGCACTAAGTGTCTCGACACCGGGTCCATGGTACTCAATGATGTAGCCGGTACCTCCACGAACTGTCAACTTTCCAGCCAGATGGAGAATCACGTCCTTGGGAGTAGCCCATCCGTTCAGTTTGCCCTCCAGTCTCACGCCGAGAATCTTAGGTGCCCTCAACTCCCACGGCGCATCTACAAGGGCATCGACCGCATCCGCACCACCGACACCAATTGCAATGGCGCCCAAACCACCACCATTGGGAGTATGTGAATCAGTTCCCAGCATCATCAATCCCGGCGCTGCATAGTTTTCCAATACAATCTGGTGGATAATACCCGATCCGGGAGCCCAAAATGCGATACCATACTTCTTTGCCGCGGACTCCAAGAAATCGAAAACCTCCTTATTCCCCTCAATGCTTTTAGGCAAGTCGACATCCGCACCCCGCTCTCCGACGATCATATGATCACAGTGAATTGATGCTGGTACAGCGGTTTTAGGGAGCCCACAGGTCATGAACTGAAGCAACGCCATCTGTGCAGATGCATCCTGCATAGCCACTCGGTCGACCTTGAGTTTGAGGTAAGCTTCTCCCCGTACATTGCCACCGAGGCCGCCCAATGACTCTTCGGGGTTGTCGAGATGTGAGTAGAGGATCTTCTCGGCGAGCGTGAGACCTTGGCTGGAGCCAAGTACTCGGCGAACCTGTGAGAGAGTTTGAACGAGTTTGGAGTATGGAGGACAGATGTCGGGGCGTGCGGAGGCAGAAGTGCCATTTGGCGATATAGATGCGAGGTTTCGTCTTCGGAGCTGGCGGAAGCTCTAAAAGCACATCAGTGGGGTTTCAAACGGGTAGCGTTTAAATAATTACCAGTGACTGGCCGGCGCGCGCCGCTTGTGACAATCTGGTGAACTGCATGGTGTAACTGGGATTCTCCTTAGGACAGGTGCGAAGTGGAGAAGTATTGAACAGAAGAACCAACTCCTCCAATTGACACCGTCGAAGAGGCGGAAGACGGTTGGAGTGCAGAATTTTGTAGGGTTTAAAGACCCTGCGGCTGAAAAAAGTTGATTGCAACCAACCTTATTGGTTAGTTCGTTAGTGCATTTACGGTCACGTGGTACAACTCGCCCGACTGTGGCGCGTGGGAGGAGTCGTGTTCTTGTATTGACGTGTGCACTGATGATAGAGAGATAAAAAGAGCCTTGAGACTATGTCGGAAGTGCAGGCACGTCCTTTGCGTAGTAGGTGAACTATTGTATCTTTAGAACTCGATTTCTAGTTCATAACGCATGATTTTCTTCTGAGCAGACCAATGATTGTGCTGCTGATTGGTGAGGACAAGAAAGAAGGTGAAGCGCCTAATTTCTTCGAACAATAATTTGTCCCAGCAGGATACCCGCGATCAACATCGGATTATTTTATTTGCTTTAGATTCTCTTCTGCAGTTGGCTAATATTGAGCCTATTCTAGGCCTTCACGATAGACTTTGTGCCACGAACCCAAGGTCTTCCTCACTCTTCAGCACTTTATCAACTGCCACTCGGTTCTCCACAAGAAACCGCCCATTGGGTATATCGTTCCCTTCCGCCCTCTTTAAACCATCTTCTAAGGTCTGAGATATCCCAGCTTCGAGATGTCTCTTTGCCAATCTGTGTTTTGCTAGCTCTTCATCGGCCTCAATGAACCAGCGCTCATCGAAGAGGGATGACACGACAGCCCAATCTTCTGGGGAAGAAAGGGAAAGGTAGTTCCCCTCGAAAATAAGGATTCTGCAGCACACTGAACTTAACACATCCATCAAGAGCCACACTATGAGAGACTTCTACCTCTGCGAAGGCTTAATTGGGATGTCATCCTCCACAGGATCCTTCACTGCATGGTCGAAGCTCGCCGCGTATAATGTCGGTGCATTTTCTAGATCTAGAATTGGAGCTTTGCAGGCAACTATGAGTTTTGCGAGGTTCCGTGGGTTGAACGTCCAGTGGGCTCCCCGGCAAAAATGGGCGCGTTCGGGATCAGGCATTGCGGATAACTCAGCGCGGGTTAGATGGTAGCCATCCTATCAAACCTAATTTAGCTGGTAAATCTATAAGATTACTCTGGAGAGGGGGTTCTGACCATGGGCACTATGGCTGCCACTTCTTTCCCAAGTTTTTTGTTGATGCCATGAACAACACGCGAAACTAGAGTTGTCTTACCGCTTCCGGGAATGCCGGCAACAGAGATGAGGAGGCGTTTGTTTGGAGGCACCTTCTCAAATCGAGCTTTCATGGAGTTCAGCAAAGAGGAGTCGGGTACAGGGTTAGGGATGGAAACCAAGTGTGCTTTCGACACAGGAATCAACCTGTGCTTGCATTTTTGGTATGCCCTTGAGAAGAATTGATACTAAGATGTGGTTTCTGCCGGCAGCAGCTTGCGGAATTGATACTTGATGTGTGATGTTTGACGACGACTGGATGTCAGTTCAAGTTGCGCATATCGATTGCTAGAAGTGGGGTCGATCGCGGGGTTAGGCTAGTGCTATTAGTACAGTGTCTCGGGCTGCGCCGGGAAACCCCGCGATCTTCGTGACCAATTGTTACTTTGATTATGTAGAGAACTTGAGGGCTCTGTTGATATTCGCAACATCTCTACTTCTCCCATGGCCTTCTGGATTCATCTTCATCCCACTCTCCTCTTTCACCGCGTTCGGGCACTTGATGGGTGTCCAACAAACCGCAACATATCGCAACATATTAGCCTGAAAGCTTAAATAGGGCGGCATGTGTTTTCGGTTTCTCACCTACTTACCTAAAGTATCTATATGTCATAGCTGAATGCAATATGATTACGAATAAACTAAGTGTAAGCACTGGAAGCGGCAGCATCTCAAAACCCGAAGCTCGACAATGGCTTTTACCGTCACTATGGACTTGGATCCTCCAGCTTGTTTTTGAGAACGCGCGTTTGTTTTGTTTTTTAGCCCGGAATAGACAAACGATTCATTCCATCGAGGTTGGTAATGCCCCCGATTACCTGTTACTGGATTCGTGCATTCTTACTTGCATGAATGGAGTGAAGTTTTGGTGTTTCCGAGGTCCGGACTACGATACACTTCAAGCGTTACATCCACCCCCTGCTCAACGCACCCTCCTTTTGCTTTCCGTTCCACAATGCAATGAACAGAATCTAGATTTATAGAACCTGCAATGCTGACGGGCTGCAGTTCCTCTTCTTGATCAATGAGGAGTTATGCTGCACAAAATTCAGAAAGTTTACTGGGCTATGGGTTCTGTGCTGATAGTGGGGCAGGTTTGTTGCAAAAAACAGCGGCCACTCTATGCACACATTTGATAGCTCGGCAATAAGCAAATAGTGTTTCACACTATAGGGCTGAGTCTCCATGCACCGTAAGGCTGAGTTTATTTCCTTCCCGTATGTGGACAGGGTTGTAAGAGAGGTGTGCCCATTTGATTGGAGAAAGTCCTTCCGCAACAATGCTGTCAAGCTTTGTTACAGGTCATCGTTTTAAGGCTGTTACTTGCCCAATGCCTTCTCAAAGTGCCATTGCACTTGCTTTCTTATCTGCGGGGGTGTTGTGCAAGTTTCAGCTCAGTTCGACGATGCAGGAATCACCACTTTTACTAACACAGAACCGAGTACGCCCGCACCTTTTCTCTAAGCAATTGTGTTTGTAAGGTTTCAGCTGCGGGATTTTAATTCCGTCAACCATATGAACAAGTTTCGGAATCACATCGTCGATCTTGGGCGCGAGGATAGGTGTATATAAGGTTCTAGAATCTACCCGTTTGTCACCGATACAACCGCTGTTCTTTACTCTACACAAGCCATCAAACACAGCACTAACTCAAACACATCGCAACACAACAGCAACCATGGCCACTGCTACCAAAAAAGTCAACATCGGTGGTGTCCAAGGAGGGAGAGGGCCCAACAACCAAACGCCCGCTCGCCTGGAGCTAAGTACCTACCTCCAAGACCCAGACAGAAAGACTCTTCTTCTCCTTGGACTTGAGCGGATGCAAGCTCGTCCTCAGAGTGACCCCAAGTCCTGGTACCAGGTTGCAGGCATCCACGGAGAACCATACAGGCCCTGGGATGGCGAAGCCGATTCCCGTGGGAGAAAGCCTGGAGGTTATTGCACTCACAGCAGCGTTTGTACCCCATTAGTACCCTTGAAGCAGGTGCTAAATTATATTAGGTTTTATTCTTGACTTGGTAACTTCTTTGTTCGAAGTGGATAGAATTATGGGATCCTTACTAACCCTTTGGCAGGCATCGTCCCTACTTGGCTCTGTAACTTTGCACTTGCATGGCCTAGTCTTTGTCTATACTGATCCCGCATGATATAGATACGAGCAAGTGCTGTACGACGATGTTCAGGCAGTAGCTAAGGCGTTTCCGGCAGGAGCCAAGCGTGACCAACTGGTAAAGGTTGCAGCGACCTTTAGAATCCCGTGAGTTTCATATTTCCCTCGTATGGTATGCACGAAACTTAATATGCAATTGTTTCTAGATATTGGGACTGGGCGAGCCAGCCGAATCCGAATTCCGTCTTGCTTGAAAGGACCATTGCAGTTGACAAACCAAATGGACGAGTCACCATTCCAAACCCTCTCTACAGCTATAGGTTTCAAAGCACGAGTGAATTTACCAACCCTGTCTACAGGAACTGGAAACAAACACTTCGTTTCCCCGCCTCTGATAACTCAACTGAGAGCCAGGATAGATACCTGAGGGACATAGGGGCGACCCTTCAAGCAAGATCTATGGAGGATCGTTTCGGAGGAAGGAGGGGTACGATGATTAAGTGAGCGATTATGAATCACATCCTTGCCGCTCAAAGTAACCATCATCTCTTAGTATCCGGGAGAGAGTATATCATCTATTGAATGCCGAACAAAACAGATATCCTGTAAGCAACCTTCCAAATCCCACACTCAGCGGGGTGACATACTGAAAGTTCGACCTAGACCTACCCCGCGTTTTCAAACGATCGATGGGTCAGTAACGGCAGGTCATCCGATTATGATTCAGTTGAATCTGTGCATAATTCGCTGCATGGTTGGATTGGCGGTAATGGACATATGGTAAAGCCCCAAATAACTGACACTCCTACAGATGCTAATGTGATTTCTAGGGTGATCCGAGCGTTGCGGGGTTCGTCCTTTTGATACTATAGACTTCAAAAAATGCGCTATACAATACTGATAAAATCTAGATTTGATCCGATATTTTGGCTGCACCACTGTAACATTGACAGACTGTACGCCCTTTGGCAAGCTTTGCACCCAGATGCAGACCTAAAGTGGGAGTTTGGGAATGATGCAGAGACAAACCACCCAATCCATTGGTGGGTTCCCGGCACTGGCCGAAATCAACGAGAGGAAGAAAACACTCGTGAGTAACATATACAGTTTCCATTTTAGTCGTTTGATAATAACGTTTGCAATGCAGCTCTGGTTCCGTTCCATAAGACTGACTCGCAATACTGGGACTCGAATGCTGTTCGCGATCTCAAAGCCTTTGGATATACCTATCCTGAACTCGCGGAATGGAATGTCCCAGGCGTATCCCGTGAACAGCTGAAGACAAAGGTTGCCGCGACCGTGAAGAAGCTCTATGCCAATAATACCACATCCGGATCTCTTCTGGGCGTGACCTCCATTGCCGCCGATTCTGCTGGTCCATTCACGACCCTGGCTTCCACCCCATCTGACTTGCCGCCTGTCGAAAAGAAGCAAGCACCGGCCCCCGCAGCACAAAAGGCAGTTGCACAGAATCCACTCCAAGCAGCAGCCTCCGCCGCTGGCGCTGCCGCCCACGCACTTGCACACCCCCCCTTGAAGCCCACCGACCATATCCTCTCGGTCCCTGTCTCAAAGCTTGTCAAGGACGGCACGCACCGCGAATATTTTGCCAACGTCCGGGCTCCAAAGTACCGCTTCAACGGACCCTTTGTGATCCACGTCTTTATTGGAGAATTTACTGCAGACTACACACAGCGTCCGTATGACAAGAACCTAGTTGGAAGCACCCACGTCTTTGCCAACGACATCTCCAAGACCGGATGTGAGAACTGTACGTTTCTCCCTCCAACCTGTGTATCAATTTCTTCTAACTGATCCGAACAGGCAAGAAAAATGCGGAGAACAACCTCATGGTTACCGGCTCTGTTCCATTGACCAGCGCGCTGTTGGAGCGGATCAACGAAGTTGGATCTCTAGACATCGATGCCGTAGAGCCCTACTTGAAGGAAAACCTCCACTGGCGTATCCATCGTGTAAGTTCCACCTCCCCCGATTACCCCAATCTCTTTTACTGAACCCCGAGCAGATGAACGCGGGCCACGACAATGTCGACCGCCGCACTGCCGAGGGTGTCGAGCTCACGGTCACTTCGGCGATCGTTGAGCACCCGACCACGCCGCAGGGATTGCCGGTTTATAGAGACTGGAACCCGATCCCAGGAATTACTGCAGGTCGACCTACGGGTGCTGATTATGACACTGCTGAGGGTTATGAGAATTGAGTTATGAATTAATGCAAACTGGAAAGGAGGAAAGGATTTGTCATTCATTTGTTGCCGGGTTGATATCATAAAAGGATTTACGAGATTTTTGGGACATAGGCATGGGCAAAGTTTCTTTATCGCCACATTATTTCTTTCATGGCCGATTTGAGACAATCATAACGCTTCTGCTTGAAGATGAGGCGCGAGTGATCTCGAGTGACCGTTGTCCTGTGGTCTGCGCCTCATACTTGAGATGCTACGGGGTTGCCACCCCCACTATTCTTCTCGTCGATCTTGCCCAAGTTCACACCCATTGGAAACTTCGCCACCTCAGCCTTAGTAGCTGAATAGGCTTGGAGCTTCGTGCGGATGATTGCTGGTACCGTAGTACTATAGTGGCGTCGAATAAGCGAGGGAACGCACAAAACTACAATTCCATCAAAAGTGACCTGCACTTAACAGCAGCGTGCAGCAAATAACATATTAAGTCCTTTATCTTTTTCATATTATATCCACTATTCAATTCAGATCAGAATTCCAGGTCGCATCAGTAAAATTATGCTCCCGAACTTGGTGGTTGCCATGCGTTCCCTCACTGTACTTGGGAGCATTTCTTTGTTCGAACGGGTGTGGGTGCACTCTACAGACACCGCTCGAAACCTGCAATATCGGGGAACGGCAAATTCGCCAGGTGTATCTGCAAAGGATCCAAACGAACTAACAATGTATGAAGGTCTGCCCGTGCCTACACTATTAAGCACGAGTATAATTTGCTGCTCTTTTAGATATACTGTCTACTGTTGTAAAAGGGGAGGATAGAATAAACGTTTTTTTTAATGGTTAACTGGTTTTCTATATCGCCATGTTCTCAGATTTGGGAGCACTCCAATAGTCACATTTCGCGTCGCTTATATTGGCTCATCTTGATCTATTGACTGTTGTGCGCAACGGATTTGGAGGTGGTTGATATCACTTCCCAAATGACATGTAGACTTCCGAGCACATGAAAAGAATGTTTCACAATTCCAATCTCAACATTAATATACACGCATTGCTTGCCAATTGTTTGTCATGCCGCCATGCCCTGCAGCAAAGCGTCTGGCAGGCTCGAGCATTCACAACTTCGAGTATGCATTCCACCCCTTCTACTGTCGTTGGTACGTAACTTTGACAACACTATCACCCAATACTATTCCTCCCATTCCCTCCTTTGCCGAAATCGCACCCTCCAGTGTTTCAAATTCCACAAATGCAATTCCCTTCCGACCAGGAACCATGCGCACTTCCTTGAACGCATCAAACCTTCCAAATAATCCGATCAAGGTATCGGCCTCTGCATCATCTGGTAGATCCCTCAAGAAAAGTGTAGTGTTTGCTGGAAGATACTCGTCTGGAATCTGAGGAGCCGCGGCAGGTGCAGTAGACTTAAGCCCCGCGGGTTTCTTAGGAGCTTTGTCGGCGGGTGCAGCTGCCGGCCGTCGTTGCGACTCCAACGCGAGCTGTGCTTGCTTGCGTTCTATCGCACCGTCAAAACCAATATCCGTTTTCAAAATATCGCACAACCAAAACATGGGGCGGGTGGGGCAGACCAACCTTTCTCGGCTAGCCGTCGCCTCTTATGCGCTTCAAACTCTCTACTGTCCTCCCCGGCTTCGCGTTTGACTGTCGCATCACTCCTTGTGCGTGCAAATGCCAAAACCATTGGCTTGTTGAACAGTGGAAACGCCTGGACTTCGCGAATTGCATTCTCAGCGGCTTGGGTACTGTCGAAAACCACGAAGGCTTGGCCTTTCGCCTTGAGCGACTTCTTGGCGATGATGTCGACGATGGCACCGTACTGGCTGAAGATGGCTTGCAGCGACTGTTTCAACGTGGGTATTTTGATGGATTCTTCGAGGTTACGGACCTAGATGTACTAGTTAGCACGATGTGTGTCGAGGATCGGCGAGGTCGCCCAAGAGGTCTGGTACGAACATAGACACTGGGAGATTATTAGCTGAGATGCGCGTGCGTAAGTGAGTAGGAGAACGGTAGGAAGGGGAGGGGAAGTTACGTGCAGCCAGGTGGGCCGGAAGCGATGACTCCTGTTGGTACCGTTTTGGCAGCCATTTGTGGTGAGAACTAGTGATTGTTGGTTTGGTGTTGAGGTTTGGCCCGAGCTTGATCTGAAGTGTAGGGTACAACAGAGAATTTCAGGGGGAGTGGACTCGGTCGGGTAATTAATTATAAAATAACTCTGGGGTATCATTCATTCACAAGGGAATACGCGTGTGGAAACCACACGGTACCCCGAAAAATATGTTTCCATACTTCTGCTGGTTCTCTCTCAAAGCTGGGCCGAACCCGCCTTCAGCTCCTTCGGGCGTGTATTGCTCCGCAAGCTCGCCATATCTCACCCGGCCGGGTAAATTTACGTGAATTGAATTTCGTGTCCTCGTATGTTATAGTAGGGATTCCAGACTTATACGGTTAACAAGCGCTACGGGGACGCCTTCGCGGGCGCTCACCGCCGCAGTGCCATGAATCCATAAACCCATAAGTTCACAAATTTTTGTTCATTCATCATGATCATGGAAATACCGCCATCTGAATCAATTCCTATCCATCACTCCGGCAACTTTTTTAAAAAGGCGATGTAATATACGAGACCAAAAAGAAGCTCCAGCTTCAAGCACAGATAAAAAGCCAAAATATTCGTTACCGTAACCCGAAAAGAAAAGAAGAGGAAAAAGAGAATATCCCGCAGAAACCACATGAGCTTTAAAGAATAAGAAAAAAAACCAATTTTACACCGAATCGAAAAGAGGTATAGCCACACACCTACCACCACCCGCCTTCAGCCGTGATTTTTTGGACGAATACCAAGTAAAGTAAAAAAGTCCCCAAGGAAAAAATAAAAGAAAGCATTCAAAACACCACTCCACTTACTCTCGTACCCATACTTCAGGGTTTGGGTTTTACGAGAGCACTCTCAGCAGTTACTCACAGCCGTGTCCCGGTCGCCAATCTTCCCGCAGCAGCCGAAGCCGCCCCAACACGCTCAAGTACTGCATATGCCTCCCTCCTCGCCTCACCATTCTCATCTTGTTCCTCCCTCTCCTCGCGTCTCCTCCGGAACTCTATAAGGGCCTCTTCAATGCCTCCCGCGCCCAGGCCCAATCCGAGCCCCAGTAGCTCTGCATCCTCCTCATCCCACAGATCGCACGCAGTCGCAAAGCCAAGGTCATCGGGAAGCAGCGCAGCCCAAGAGGGGGTTGGGTCCGGGCTATCATCCGTCAGCATCGAAGCCAGCAGAAGCGGTGTGGTAACAAACCTTAGCGAGCGATCGCGATCTCCCAGGCCGTCGATGTAGCTTAGATAGTTCCTTGGGCCCGTCATGGGGGGAGGTGGTGGTGGTGGTGGCGGTGGCGGCGGAGGAGCATCGAGAGGATTGCGCATCGAGCGTCTTATCGCAGCAGAGGGCCGCTCATTTTCGTCTGCGCCCTCGCGCCAGCGTCCCTCGCGCTCGCCTTGCTGCTGCTGGAACGAAAGCGCAAGACTGTCGTTATGTCGGTCGCGGCGTAAGATATCGCGTTGACGCTCGATCTCGGCTATCCGTGCGGCGTGGGTCGCGCGCCATCGACTACTCCCGCCCGTGGCCGTCACCGCGCGCGGCGTCGGAAGCGTGTTGAGTTCCCGCCAAATCTGGCTGGTGATCAGGCGTTCGCGCCCCGGGTACGGCGCAATGGGTGCGTGCTCGGTCAAGGAGGAGGCAGCGGCGGCGGCGGCAGCGGAGGATGAGCCGCCGCGGAGAAGCTCGTATAATGTGTGTGAACTCCGTTCACGTGGACGGGGACGGGTGGACGCGGTTCGGCGACGGACGGCGAGCCGGTGAGAGGCGCTTGGTGAGAGGACTGGGTCGGTGGGAGGAGTGGGGGGACGCCATAATGGGATGCCCATATTTGATGCGCGTAAAGGTTTTGCTGTCTATCGCGGTTTGGTAGGGTATGTAGACAGGCGCGATAAATTGAAGCGAAAAAGGGAGAATACGGGGCGGTGATAAGGGTAAAATCAAGAAAGAATGGATTGTTTCGGTATGGAAAAGCGGCGATTGTCGGAGAGAAGGTAGTGGGTGGGAGTTGCGGAGAGGAGATGGGATGGGGATGGATGGTCGGGATTGAAGCGAAGTGTAGCGAACGAACGAAGAGAGGAAGGGAGCAGTGCAACCTTCAGACCCACGATGAGATCGAGAGGCCAGACGGAACGGCTGCGGCGGTTAGCGTCCCCTTTTAGCCATCCACACACACCTCGCCGCCCTCCACTACGACCACGACCAGGGCCACCTTAAGAGCACCAATAGGTAGCTATCCATTCTTTCAATTAGATTGCGGACTTTTTTGAAGGTTTATTTTGTCCTTGGAAATGATAATTCCGTCCCTTTCGGAACTGTGTTGCTCGCCAACGAGACAACCACTCCCCTCGTATAGGACTACAGAGAAGCTGATAGAACAAAGCCACGACAATTAGGCTGCAATCGTCCCTGGGCTGAACTCAGAGCCATTGTAATATCACGACATGCCCCATTCATGACCGGCATCTGGCCGATGACAGGGTCATCCGCCGCTTGTGCGTTCGGTCCCGCCAATAAGCGGTGAGCGGGACATTTATGCGCATACAGTGGTCGTCGTGGCCAACCCCCCCCAGTAAACGAACGACATCGGCAGGATCAGAAGCCGCGTTGGAATTCATATCTCAGAACCAACATAGTTTTCTTAATTTTTACAAAAGGATCTGGATTTAACAGAGTTTCTACTCTTAACTCATCCACATAAAGCCCAAAAGTTTCGGGATTTTTATTTGGGAGGGGGGTTGTAGAGCAACGAGCTGGCTAACTATCTTCTGTGAGATGGGCCGATATGAAGTTCCTGCTTTGCCAGTATTGTGGGGGCCGCCCACATACTGTACTCGTACAACACTTCAAGTGATAAGGCTCCATCGCGAGGTACGGTGTGTTGGACTCTGCAAATCGTCGATTTCTTTTCACAGAAGTTTACCATCGGGTAATTAATTATTCCCATCATCTCTTACACTTCACCACCGCATGTAATTCTGCCTCGAGGATACAGGGCCATAGCGGACAAAGAGCGTGTACGACAAGATATGTGTCGTAATATGGGACAAAACGAGGTTATCTAGGGCGGACAAAAAAAGAGCTTGGGATGCTGACGCTGGTTCGCAAGAATCCTCAAAGTTCCTCGTCGCTCACAGCCGGGGGCGGATAGAAGCGGTTGCATATATTCAAGGTGCTGCTTAGCAAACATTGAGGGTTTTCTTAAAATGCTGGCAAAAAAAGAATGAATACTTACGAATAGGGAAATCCCCAACGTAGAAAATGTTGTTATTTCGCAAATCCATGACGGCCTAGAAAAAAGCAAGTGCACATGATGCAGAGCCTCCCGAGTACTTGGGGCAGGCAGCTGTCTGCAAGTGATGGCCAGGCAGATGTCTGTTTCTAGTTAAGCTTTTAACACCGCCACATCAAACCCAACCAACCCCACTCACCCCGTCACCACAACACAATGGACGACCTCCTCTCCCTGTGCCTCTCCTCCTCCTCCTCTGAAGACGAAGGCGCAACGACTACCTCCCGCACCTCAAAGATCCATCAAACAGAGTCTCAATTCCAGCACCAAAAATTCATCTGGAACCCGCTACAATACCAGGTATGTACCCCTCCTCCCTCCGTTCCCGGGTACTCCCCGTAACTGCTACAGACACGACCAGCAACGAAGGATGCAGCGCTAGCTCTCAAGGCCGCTGCCGAGGAACTCTATTACAAGCGCGATTACGCGGGGGCTTTGGCAGTAGCTACGCAAGCACTGGAGGGCGCAGAGATGTTGCATCCGAGTGAACGGAAGGAACTGGTCGCCCTGCAGGAGGCGTGTAAGAGGAGATTTGCGAGTTTGAATACTGTGTAGATGAGGAGGGCAGAATGGAATCGGTGATATGAACGAGGGAATGATGTTACGGTTGGAATAAAAGTTTGGTCTTTGGTCTGTTAGATATGCAGCGAATTTGAATAGGCGTTCCTCGGAGGCTGGTATGCTGAGAGTAGGTACTCTAGACAAAACGGATATGTACAAGGGTTCAAAATTTTATATACAAAAGAACCGCACATGCTACGGATAAAAACTGCAACCGGGTATGACCCGAACCACTCTATCCGCGCTCTATGGTATGTACTAGTACAAACAGTTAACAGTCACTAAATCCCCAAAACTACAACCTCCGCGCCATAACATCCTGCAATTGCGGCTCACCCTCGTCATCATCGAACCATTCATCACCCTCCTCCTCATCTTCCAGCACGCTCCTCTGCTGGTCCTCTACCCGCCCCACAATCTTCCCCTGTTCATCCACACGATCCCCTCCCAGTCCCGCCTCAAAGATGCCTCTATCCGTGATCCCGCTAACCGCCTGCAAAGTAACTTCATCTGGCTGCACACTCGCATCCAGCATGCGCCTAAAAACATCACCCGCCAGCCAATTCTCGCCGTTCTTAACGTAACCATGTAGCAGCGCCGTCCATGTATAAACATTCGTCTCGACACCAGCCTGTTCCATTCTCCCTAGGACTTCCTCCGCGGTCTCCGCCATATTGCTCCTCACGTAGCCATTCAACAAAGTTGTGAACGTAACCGTATTAGGATCGAGTCCCCGCGTGCGCATAACCTTCATCACCGCCTCGGCCTCATCCATTCGGCCCGCACGGGTCAAAAAGTTGAGGAAGATGGACCACGTGAAGACGTCCGACTCTATGGGTGCATCTGGTTTCAACATGTCTTCGAGAACGGCGGCAACGTACGGAAGACCCTGGATACGTTTTCCAAGGCCGAGCATTATGGCGTGTGGAATGTAGGATCCATTAGTGAGCAGCATTTTGCGGAGAGTCCGATTTGGCGCGGACTTGTTGGTGAGTTTCTTCCGATATAGCTTGTAGAGGTTCCAGATGTTGGAGATGATACGTTCGGTGTTGCAGTACGAGGTAATCATGACTGAGAGCGTGACGTTATCCGGAGCCATCTTCCGTCTTTCTGCAATCATATCCTTGGGCGCACCCCTCATTGGGGCGATCCCGAAATCCTCCAGGGGTTTCACTTTGAAGAGTGTCTTGAACCGCTGGAAGACCTCGAGGTAGGGCTTTTCCCTCAGGACGGCGGAATGCAGGATATCTGTAGCCAGGAAGAGGTTCAGACTGGCATCGATTTCTTGGGCTTGTCGTACTACTATTTCACGTAAACGGTCGTTGTGGTGACGTTTATGGAATGCGTGCGAGATAGAGTAAGTAATCATATTGGGCTCATAACCAGCATCGGATATAGCTTCAAAATATCTCTGGAGAGCGGCGTCATCATGCTCCTCAGCGGCTTGTGCCATAAGCATGTTATAAACCTCGACTCCTGGCTCGAGTCCGCATTCTGTCATGAGTTTCAGCATCTCCTCCGTGGCTACTGCGTCCTTAGCACGCATTGCCTGGTACAAGACACCGTAAAAAGCGCTCTTTGCTGGAACCTCACTGAGGTCGTACTCCCTATACTGCATAGAATTGAGAATCTTGTGTGCATCTCTCCAGTGTGAAACTCCAGTAATAGGCTCCGGAAGTGATAAACGTCGTGTGAAGTGAAATGCTGTGAACTGCTTCACATATATCTGGTTGTTCACCAGCTTCCAGTAGAGATTTGCGAGCATTGATGCTGGTGCCTTGGTTACCAGCAGATAAAGTGCTGCTTGGGGTATCTTGATTTGTCCCCTGTCCGTCCGTGCGATTATCCGTAGTAATAACTTCGTACATTCTCCCGCCACCTTCTCCATCTTTTTACGCCTTTTCCTGTTACCATCGACATCCTCGAAAGGTGTAAGTCGCTCCGCAATCAACATATGATACACCTTGCCGATAAGCCTGGGATCAGGTGCTATATGGCTCTGTACAAACCCTTCTATGACAGTGGCGGAGAGGTGGAAAAGTCGCCGGTAATGTATCAAGTACGCCATACACAATTCAAAGTGCTTGCTCCTGGATGATGGGAAAAGCGATTGAACCTGTTTGGCAATAGCCTCAACACCCCGACCTCCGTCGAGTAGATACCGCACACTGTATCGATGTTGCCTCCGGTGCTTCCTGTCATGTTCAACCATCTCAATCTCATCTTCCAAAGTTTTTATCTTCCGTTGTATCCCTGCTATAGCATCCGGAATAACAGCATAGAGATACTTCGGAAGGCGTCGTTTACGTTGCGTTAACGCTGCTAATGACAAATCGTGTCCTTCGTGCTTCGACATCACGGTTCGTAGGTTTGTATAGGCATCTGCGACCTCTTCGTCCGTAAAATAATTCTTCCGGAAGAACTCAACGGGTCGGTTGGGAGCCACTTGGGGTCCATCGGGTTTTTCCGTAGTAGATATATCTTTTTCGAGTCGTTTCCGAACTCTTTGTAGCGTTCTTAGATCGCTCTGATTTAAGGCCTTGTTCCATCCCGAAGTAGCTGGAGCCAATATCAGCACCATTCCTCAACACCACAGCTATAGACGCTTACACGGCTCCACACCTCTCCTTCGGCCATTCGAGAACTTTCTCGTCGCTACCGCGCTGTGGTAGATCGCCGGGGCAAGGAAAGGGAGGACTAGCGGATGTCGCAGCAAGGTGCTGTACAATGTCCAAATGGGAGGCACCGCCGCGCTGACATTTGTGCTGGTGCAGCGGATGAAAGATTTCATCCGATTAAGAAGTATATGCCGCTCCAAACCGCTAGTATGAATCGTCCTCCAACGAGTGATAGAGCAAAAGAAGGATTCTCGGGGAAACCTTCAAAAAAAAAAGACCCTCGGGAACCTGGCGGCTTACCCGGATGTTTAAAGTTTAGGATCTGGGTTCTCAGCCTCCAACGGGCTCACCAACGCTAACACCAATACAATCTGACAGCCTCTTCCTCCTCCCATACCAATATGTCCACCGCCTCCCTCGATTCCGCCGCCGCCGCACGGAAAGAGCGCCTTTCGCAACTCAAATCTCTCAAACGAAAAGCCGAAGCTGTACCCTCATCTAGCACCCCCGAAGACACAGCCGCCGCAGAAGTACCAGCACCACAAGCCTCCGATACAAAAGATGTATCGCACCTCCTCTCAGGGCGCAACTATGACATCGAAGACCGAGCTCCCAAAATGGGCTTTGTCTCGGACCCGTCGGCCGGTCAGGAAACACTGGAAGCAAAAGCTGCCGTAATCGTCGAGGAAACGCGACGGCAGCGCCAGGAAGTAGAGAAGGAGGATAAGCCGATAGATTTATTCAATCTACAGCCAAAGCGGCCGAATTGGGATCTGAAACGAGACGTCGATAAGAAGCTGGAGCGGTTGAATCAGAGGACAGACATGGCAATTGCGAAGTTAATTAAGGCTCGAATTGAGGAGCAGAAGGTAAAGAAAGGTGGAACGGAGGAGGAGGAGGAGGCTGTGGAAGGGAATTTGGCGAAGATGGTGGCGGAAAGAGAGAAAGAAGGAGATGAGTTGGATGGGGAGGTGGAAGGAGATGAGTAGGTGCTAGACGATTGGGGAATATTATGGCGTCTTTGTACGATACACATTTGTTCACGACATTTTGTTTAGCGTCTCATTGCTCGTTTCTTTTCATATTCTTCTGGGTTTCGGGATGTAACGACATTTGTATATTATTACAGATAACAAACAGATGAAAAAAGGCCTCCCCAAACAAGAGTACACCTAGTAACAAAGTTTTTAAGTATGTATAAGTGTACAAAAAACTCCATTCTCCATATAGGTACCAGTAAAAATCATTTACAGCAGTGCCGAGTCTTCGTCCATATCCACCTCCGATGAATACCACAGAACCGGTACCGATGCCACTCATCCGCCCCTTTGCATGGCTTCTGTCATCAAACGTCGACGAGTGAACGGACTGGGAGACCGCGCTCTTGGTGGTGCAGGCGGTGGTAGTGGACTGACGGGTTCTCTCTTGGCTGCACTTCCACTACCATTTGTATGACTTGGCGATCGCGATGACCTTCTCTTAGGCGCGCTAACTCGTCGGGGTTTGGATGCGCTCCTAGTTCGTCGAGAGAAATCAGTCGGACTTAGGCGACGACCTCTCCTACCAGGGCTGGGCGAGTCGCGGAATTTTCGACGAACAGAGCGCTCGTGATCCGGACTCCTCGAGTAGCTATGTGATCTGCGCCGATCTGCTGCGTCCCTAGTGCCAGGAGCTCGAGAGGGGGGCGACGGAGAGCGACCCGACGATATGCTAGAGTATGAGGAGTATGAGCTCACGGATGAAGACCGACTGCGAGCTCGCGAGCCAGATGGTGGTGGTGGTGATGCAGAGCTAGACTCTGGTCAGTGCGGTGCGACCAAACAAAGGTGAAGGTGGAGGCGCAAACCCATTCCTTCTCCGCTTGCGATTCCTTCCTTCGCGTTCACGTTCGACTTCCTTCTGCTTAAGGATACTGTCTGCGACACCCTTCCTATTCGTCAAAGAAAACCCATCCGGCGGCGCGGCCTCAGTCAGCTTCTGCTGGAGCTTAGGGTTCTGAAGTTGTTGAGTCCGTGACGGCCTTGAGATGTAAGGGCGGTCTTGGGTTGTCGCCTTGCATTCGTAGCTGTAATGACCTATTCACGAGGAAACTTATTAGCTAAGTGTAAACCGTTGAGATGCGCTGATCACACATCAGAACCCAAACAAAGATAGCAGAGAGTAGGGCGGCATGATGATAGAGGAGGGTGATGCAACAAGCGCATGAGGACCTACCAAGCTTCAGACACTTTTGGCAGCGGGTGGTAGGCGTTGCTCTCGAGGAGGACGCGGAAGAATAAGGACGGTAACGATGCATATGATGACTGAGATGCCGCCGGTAAGAGGTGGAGAAGAGGTTAATACGATCAACAACTATCGTCGAGCTCGGATGGGGGAGTGGGTGCAGAAGATTTCGGAGACGAGGTGGGTTGTGAATATTCGAACTCTGATTGGAATGGATGTGATTGGAATTTTGTAGGGCAAGCTGAAACACTGACTTCCTTGGCAGACGCGACTGCAAAATACCCCATCAATCAATCAATCAATCAATGCCACTTTATGCGGCACCAATGGACTCAGAATAGAATCCGTTCACTTGCTTGCTGCCTCTTCAAATCTTGTGTGGTGAGATGTTGAATTCGTTACTCTTTGATGCTCGATCATGGAGAGATCGGCTTGGCACAGGAATCTCACATCAGGGAAGGGCAGCGAATGCGTAAATGTGTGAAGTGAACTGCTCGAGTAGCAGAAAGTCTCAGTCAGGCAACAGAGAGCATCACTTCAACAAAAACTCCCCGCTCGCCAGCTCTTCCTCCCTCCTGCTGCTCGCCCTTCTCCTATCCCTATTGCACCCATAAATTCTGAAGGAAGGGCTACCCCCCGGAGCACCTACTAGCAAAGACTGTTACCCGCCGGATCCCACTGCGCACTTACCATATCCACCACCACATCTACCATAATCCACACCACCACAAGGCTACCACAAACCAACGCTTTCACCCGGGCCGAAGAAGGAAATCTCCTACGCACGCGAAACCAACCCCGGAACTGCATCCCACCGTAACACTGTTGTGCCCCCAATTGGTTGAGCCTTATTTCTCCCTCGACCTCGACCTCTGCCTAGCTGGCCTCACCAGACCCTCTTGCCCCTTCGTGCGCAAATGTCAGTTATTGCTTAGGACTATGTCTCGGGAGCCTAACATTCTCCAATCGCTTCCTTTCGATCGTTCTTCGTTCTCGTTCATCCTCGTTTCTGGGACTGGCGTCTGAAATTCCATATTCTACTGTTTAATTTCATTCCAACTTTGCACTCGTTGCGCCTTCTTACATCTGCCTTCAGTTCAATAGGTAAACCCCTTTCTACGCCCTCGCATTCTCGAGCGACCGCTGATTCGTCTCCAACAGCTTATGGATGCGAAAGATCTTTTGGACGTTTCCTGCATACCAACGAACGCTGTAACCGATCGCAACCCTTCTCTAAACGATAATATGTCTGCCACCGAAGCTAGTGCCGGAACAATACACGACATTGCCGGCAGTGCATCAACAGCCGCCCCGGTTACCGATTCCAATTCTGTTCGAGATGAGGCTTCTGAAATTTCAACTTCGCTCGAAAACCTGTCGATAGTAATAAATAGCGACACCTCTACACCAGCCCAGAGCAGCTCTACTGATATAGAACGTACAGTAGCAGTAGCGACTTCAGATGATATAACGGTAAGCCTCATCAACATTTATCTTCTAAGTGCACCACTTACCTGCTGCAGAGTGTGCCCTCAGTTCGGCCAAGTCATTCAAACTCGCCTGTTCGTATATTGGCCCAAAAATGCGATTCCGTCAGTGTATCGTCGGAGAACTCGGATCGGTCTTCACCCATCATTGTGATTTCTCCTCAGACAGAAGAAGAGCCATTCTCTCATCAAATTCAGACTTTGCTCTGCGATCCGGTAGACCGCCCAGACCCTCGTCTGATAGACGCGCTGGAGAATCCGCGGGATCGCATCTTCGTGGTCAAGCTAGAAAAAGATCTTATCGCATTCATCGAGGATAAAAGGTTTTCTGGAAAACCATGATCTGTTATGTCGGTATGCTAACACGAAAAGTAGCTGCGAGATCTTTGATATGCCGCCGATAAATTCATACCATCGCCTACTAGCACACAAAATGGCCGAGTATTATCGGCTCACGCATGTGGCAGACTCATCCGGCGCGTCGGTGCGGATGTTTCGCGGCCAAGCAGCACGAATGTATGAGTCTCAGTTTCGTCAGATGTTTGCCAGGCTAACAGACTTAGACCTGCTACACTACTCTCTGCTTGGCCTGTTGCCACCCAGCAAATTCAGAAAGCAGTCTCGAATGGAACACTCCCTACTGTCAAAATCATGCGCCGTGGAGGCAAGGGGGGTTCAGCGTCAAGGGACTCTTCGAAAGGGCCCGGAAAAGCGGGATCGGAAACATCATCTGATAACGATAATTCGGTGGCCACATCGAACTCAAACTCAAAGACCACACGGGAGGAAAGGGAAGCTGCATACCAAGAAGCTCGTGCACGAATATTTAAAGACTTTGTAGAATCACCTCCTGATACACCTCCGCCAGGGAAACAGGAAAAGTCTCGAAGACAAGATAAAAACGACGACTTTTCTGGCCGATCGCAGTTCTATCCGGTTTTGACCCAACCTATTCCGACTCAATATTATCCACAACAAGGATATCATGATCCATTGATGCAGCACTCGATGCAGCCACCAATGCAGTTACAGCCTGTCATGCAACCCAACATGCAACAGCAGCAGCCACCGCTCCAAATTTCCCAAAATCATGCTCAACAGCGGTTCAGCCCAACTGCTAACTTCAACCCAACCGCAAACTTTACTCCCTCACAATTCACACCCTCTACTCCACCATATTCCACACTGCCACCAAGTAGGTCGTACCCAAACTTCAACACTGCTAGAGAAAGAGGATATCCCCCAGCTCCAACACACCAACAACCCATTCAGCAGCAGCCTATATACCCCCAACAGAATGGATACTTCCCAGCTCAATCTCCTCCGGCGATGCATAGCAACCGCAACTTTAATCCAAACCTTCCTCAACCGCCAATGATGCAGTCGTCGTACAGCTCTAGCGGAGGATTTCCGCAGCAAAATTCGCATGGCTGTATGCAGCCTCAGCAGTTCAACCCTACAACTACTCCACCTCCTGTACCTCGCCAACATCAACAGCAGAAATACCCTATGCCTCAGCATCAGATGCCGTTCAGTGCCCAGGCCGCAAACCTCAAGTCTCAGCGAATGCCAGGGCAGCAGCAGCAGCAGCTGGGATGGGGCAGTATTGGCCAGATGCCTGTCGGGGGTGTGGCAATGGCGCCGCGATCTTCGAGCGCACCGGGACATCAGCACCATGGGGGAGTTATCGATGTGGGTCCACAGGTAATGGGAGGAATGAATGGATTCGGCGGAGGCGGAACGGGTATGGCGTGGGGTGGCGCTCAGCACGGAGCATGGAATGGAAACACTGTAGGACGTGGAGGGGGAGGAACTGGTGGCGGTGGTGGTATGAACATGCGCATGTAAATTGTTACCGTGTTTTGATTGTGGATGCCGGAGAAGGGGACCAGCATGTGCAGTGGGGATGGTGGATAGGGAGTAGTAGGTAATACACTTGCTGGTAGAAAAGTATGATTTTCGTTGTGGGATTTTCGAAAGGGTTCGGGCGTGCTTTTTGCGATTCTTGCCGTTTTTTTTGCTGCTGATACGATTAAAGAGTGATGTTGATAAGATGATATCAACCGTTTGTAGATCCCGTTATGTTTTTTCGTGCCCGGACTTGACAATTTAAATCCTCACGCAAGCTTGCGAGCGGGAGGAGTCTGAGCACGAGAAAGCCTGCCATGGATATTGATGACTACCTGAAAAAGTGAGGTGTTTTTTTTTGACTGAGTATCTCGTTTATCCTATGGAATGGTTGTCAAATTGTTTGAGAAATTTGGAGAACGGTTGGGGAACGGTTTCCTGATGGCTAGTAACTTCAAACTGCTGCAATCCGTTTTATAAAATACCCCATTTTTTCATGTAGGAGTTTTAACGTTTTATGAAAAGCCTTTTTCCACACATCCCATCCCCAGATTCGCTAGCTTAATCGAGTTTGCAAAGGATAAGGCAGGCTGAGCAATTACAATTCACCCCCTGCCGGACCGCTCTAATTAGTTTCCGACTTGGCACAACCTTAATCCCACTTCATCTCCTTCCATGTTTTGCTTCCCCGATCCAGCCTTGCATCTGCCTCACGTGTGTCAGTATGAGAAGAGGGAGGAGTAAGTTTTTTTTTCTGTGGAATTATGATGAGATTATGAGAGAAGGAGTATGTAAGGAGTAAGCTGTTTCTGTCCGAATGTCATCCCATCATAAAGAGATCCGCAATTCGTCCATGTCATAACGTCTCGTTATCTTCCTAATTACTTGCTCACAAAATATTCAGCAAGGGAATTCTTGAATGAAAGTCTCAAGGACTCATCCTAACATCCGCCTTATTAATTCCTCCTCACTCCTACCCCTCATCCACTTGCGGACGGAACAACCGAGAGTATCCACCTGGGAATATATTATGTTCAGAAAGAAGAGGGACGTGGAATTGAATGTGTCAAAGAAACTAGAAAACAACGCCATTTTGTATTCGGTTCCTCTGAAGAAGATAGATCACTATGTGCCATCTAATATCTCCAGAACCTTTCTGGAAACCCGAAAACCTTGTATCTGAAATTTTACACACCGTACCTGGCCTTTTGTACACAAAAAACCCGATCTAAACCTACAACCATGCAAAGCCTTTGATGGCAACAGAAAAATTAGAGCAATCGACACCATTTAATGGCCACCAAGAACGGCAGCCATCTTTCCGTAAAAGCGATGTGTGACCTCATCAATGAAGTTGGCGCACGACTCGAGACCCATCACGTACTTGGTATCTTCAGGACCAAGCATCTGCATCAACGTTCGTCTAATCTTCTGACCAGGTTGATCGGTGTGAGTAAATGCCAGTTCCAAGGGGTCACAACTAAGCACTAGTGATTAGCAAGAAACAATGAGATAGTAAAGAGGGAGAAATTTACTCAACGATCGGACGAAGAATGATTCTAACCCTATAAGGAAAGGACTTGATGTCTTCAGCAGTCTCGGGTAGAATAGGATTTGCCGACTTGAAAGCTTCACTGTCGCGGGCTTCATCCCGTTCTTGGGGTGGGAAGACTAGAGAAGGTCTGATGTTTAATGACTTTTTGGCTTGTGCGTACGGAGAAACGATCATGCGCTCCTTCTCGAGACGCTGCTGTTCAGCGTGTTCCTGCTCGATGCATTCCTGCTCGAGACGTCCCTCATCCAAACGCTTTTGCTCGAACAAATGCTCCTGTTCGAGCCTGTCTTTCTCAATTTGTTCCAGTTCCAAACGTTGATTTTCGACCTGTTCCTGTTCGAGTCTATCTTTTTCGATTTGCTCTAACACCAAATGTTGATTTTCGGTTCGCTCATGTTCTAGGCGCTCGTTCTTAGCGCGTTGTTCAAGAATTTCCTTTTCATGAGGCTCCCTCTCAAGACGCTCTCTTTCAAGACGCTCATTTTCCAGGCGCTCCTTCTCGAGTCGCTCTTCATACTCGAGGCACTCCTGCTCCTTTTTCAACTCCTCTTGCTGAGCTTTCCGTTCGAGGCTTTCCTTTTGTTCACGGGCGAGCTTCTCCCTAGTCTGCTTGGTACGTTCGATTTGGAGCTTAATAAAGGCGTCCTGTTGACGTGCAGCCTCAATGTTCATTTGCTCACGTAGAGCTCTCTCTTTCTCCTTCTCGAGCTCTATTTTGGCCAGACGCTCTTTTTCTTGAATTTCCTGTCTTGCAAGACGTTCTTTCTCTTCGGCTTCGACAAGAAGGCGCTCCTTGTGCATAGTTGGTTAGCAAGGGACGCGATCAAAGCAAGGGGGAATCTTACCATTTCCGCAATCAAGTTGTTTCTCCGCTCCCTCAAGTCTTTGAGGATGATGGTCTTTTCATCCATAAAGGCTCGCTTCTTGGTAACACGTTCTTGCTTGCTTCGCTTGGTGGCTTGGACAGCCTCAAGCCTCCGCAAAATCAATGTTTCCTCCTTGGTAATCTCATCAAGTTCCTCGTTATATACGCTCAACAATACCGAGGCGCTGCCAAGCACATCATCGACCTGATTGATCTTAGCCTGGAATTCTTCCACCGTTTCAGGCTCCTTTCCAGGTGGGTTGTCATGACCAACGAAAGGCGAAGGAGGTAGTGTTGTTAGAGCAGGAATGCACTGTTGATTGCTATGATCGGGTGTTTCAGATATTGCCTTAGGAGCTGAATCGGTTGGAAGAGGTAACTTCCTGTGTTCAGTGCGTTCGATGGGAGTTATGACAATCCCGGGTGGTGGTGGAGGCGGAGATTTTACCCAATCCTCGTCGCAAGGCGGGGGAGTGTTAGGTAAGTTTTGGGAGGGCGGGATGTTCTCCTGTTTCTTTGGTGCATGTATAGAGGTCCCAAAACTATGTTGAACCAACCTGAAACCTGCTTTTGAGATGGTCGGTTTCTTGCGATGCCTTGATGAGGCCTGTTGCTCGGTAACCTGCGCCTGCTGCAATGCGCGTTTAGACGAAAAGAATAGATCAACATCCTTATTCACAGTGAGCCTTCCACCCCACCAGCTATTAGGTTTGTCAATAAAGGTTCACACGAATCAAGCAGTAGGATGAACATACTGTCCAACGTGAACATCCTTGACATCGACATGGATGGGCGCTCTGGTTGGCTTCGGAGGAGGAGGAGCATTGATACCACCACCACCATGGTATGACGAGGAAGGGGCAGCCATATCATCCATAGCGTGAGTTGACACACGAGGACGAACATGTCTTATGGATGGATCCCCTGCTGTAGCCACAAAGCGATGGGTGCTTGGAAGTTTGGGAGGACGAGTGCCCATATGGATTCCCAACATGCCGGGCTCAACGAGACCACGTCCACGCCCAGAACGCCCCCTAGGTGACATCGAGCGGGTACGACGACCACGGCCACGTCCACTCAGAACGTTTTGGTTGGGGCGGAAGTTGAACCCTAACCGATGAGCCTGTCCAGTTCCCAGGCCATCATCGCGATCTTCATCTAGCTCGGGGTCGTAGACGGCTGTGACCAATGAATTAGCGAATGAGAGCACAATGTAGAGGAAAAAAGACAACCAACCACCCCAAGCAGAAGCGATATCATCATTCTTTGCAGCAATACGAGCTGCACTAACCCCAAATTTTTTAGCATTGGGCGCAGGCGGTGCTTCAAGGTTGACGGGGCCAGATAGAGGTAGATCTGTATGGCGATGATTTCCGAGATCAGCCTTCGACACAGTCAATATTAGCGAGAGTACCAGTAAAACACTGACAGCATGGGGCACAAAGACAGTACTTACGAGCATGTCATCAGCATCATAATGATTAAGGTCGAGGATGGCATTGCGCGCATCTTGTTTGCCGTATCTCCTCGCCATATTGTAGGCAGAGGCGGTGATTGACGATGAAAGAGAGTTTTTGGGGTTCTGTAAGGACAGTGTGGAAACAAAGAAAAGGCTGAATGGGGAGGTTGGATTGATTGTTTATTTGCTTGGGTGGGGTTAAGAGGTAGAAGAATGGAAGTAGATAAAGAAGGGCCAGTTCAAGGGTAAACAAAAGAATAGCACTTCAAACAGTCGAAACCGCTCATGCAAACATCGGACCCCGCAACCCTAGGAACGGAAAAGAACACAGCATAAACTATGTGAGCATTTGACCCGTACCCACGTTATCATTTTAAAATTGTAAATTAAATGAAAGAACTTTTTATGCTGAACTGGACGCATCTGGCACTATCATCGTTCTCTGCTCGTTAGAAACTACTGACTTATTTGTCTCAATGATGGCCGGTAGCCTCGGCCCTTTGTACCTCTTCTTCCCCTCCAAAAAGTAATCCACCATCGCAAACACAATTACAACCCCAAACGCCACAACCGTATAGTCTAGTTTCGTCAGCACACACGCCCACAACAATCAAAAATGTAGGAACATACTCATCGAATGCTTCGTCACCTCTCTACCCCCAGGCGGAAACAAAAATAATACTGTCGTAACCAATGCAAACGCCACGCCGACTGTATTTACCGCCCATGCCACCGGCTCCGACATCTTAAACGGGCGGTCTCGAGGCAGCTTCCTTCTTCCTCCCACCATATTCACAAACGTTGGGAAGGCATAACTGATTCCCAGTGACACAATACTAGCCGACACCAACGAATTGAGCGCCGCCGAACCTGCAAAGAACAATATACCATACACCATAACAACCCCAAGCGTCACCATCAGCACGTTTAACGGTACCCCAAGGGTGGGATGTATCATCGCCAACCACGGCGAAAACGGGAGTCCTCCGTCACGAGAAAACGCCCAGACAAGCCGGGAGGCAGAAGTCATTATCATCGTTTGCCCCAAGACCAAGCACACGAGTGGAAATGTAATAAGCGCCACTGCAGCCCGGGTGGAACCTGTGGCGTGGGAGAGAATAAAAAGGATTGGTCCCTCAGGCGCTGCAATCACAGAGTCCATATCTGGCGCTGAAAATAGAAGCGCCGTACAGAGAAAGAATCCGGATACTGTACCAATGATCACAGAATTGACCATAGTCCACGGGACGTTTTTGGCGGGATCCGAAATCTCCTCGGCTAGGTGGGCAGGAGCATCATATCCTATCAAACTTAGGGCAAGTTAGCTACAGGTGGACGCCAGTTCTATGGAGTAGAAGACGTGCGAGAGAGTGCCTTGGAGAAGGCCGATCATCCAGGCCAGTCCCGTTGGCCATGTAGTCTTGTTTATGACACTACCAAACACAAGGCCGGCCCTTTGGAAATCTGGTGCGGCAGAGGCTAGGGCGGTAATAGCAATCAACACGAAGCCGATGAGCGACCATATCAGTGCGGCTCTATTGAGGGAAGGGAGAAGCCTGTTGGCGAATGCGTTGATGGAAAAGACTAGCAGAGAAAGCGCAATATACACAAGGAAGATATGCCAATCTTCCGTGACATATGTCTAATCCTAGTTAGCAATAACAAACAAGTATGAGGCCGAGGAGGTGTCTGTCATACAGGATTCATCGTGGATGCCATTCCCATGATCATGATAGCAGCGAGTGATCCCACCGCCCCTACCCCGAACACCCATCCAACGATATTGACCCACCCGCACACCCAGCTTAGAAGCGGCGCCCATTCAGGACTCGATACGATAGCGACCCAATAGTATTGACCCTACATTTAATCAGTCCCAAAGGCGCAACACCAATCTCGAACTCAGGACGCACCGCTGCACTGCACCCATAGACAATAAGCATCTAATATTACACTTCTGGAAGAAACAACTCACATAGGATATGCACTCGCAAACTCGGCCATGCTCGCCGCCAAACATCCACTACAAAAACCGGACACCACGAGCCCCCACAGTACGACCGACGGGCCTCCCGACGGGAGCGCAAGCCCTAATGACGCAGCAAGCACAACCCATGTATTCAGAGTAATGAATGCTAGTCCAAGAAACGACCTATGCAGAATTCGTTATTGATATCAGTCAGTTCACCATAAGGGTGAATTAGGCTCACCATCGACTATGATTCCGCACCAGCTCTTGCTTGTACCCAAGATTTTTAAACTGCTGGGAGTCGTTCGTATCAGACATGTTGCAATAGTTAAGACGAATTTGATAAGTATTTGGGGTCCGGCCGAGAGGCTACTTATATCAATTCCCGTGTCTTACCCTCCTCTGTTTAAGAACTGATAGCCATAAACCCTGCCTGCTCAATTCACTTGGAACCTTCTAAAAGCAATAAAGTACTCAACCTTGAGTGCCGAAGCGAATATTGCATAATAACAGCAATTTTTATATACTAGGAATAACTCACCGGAATACTGCAGCCAAGGGATATATAGCACGGCTATTATTGCATGCAATCCGGACGAAGCCGTAGTCTCCGATAGGACCTGCAAAGGAGATCTGAATGGCTGCCTTAGATCTGTCGACAATCGCCCCACACACCGCAGATCCACCTCCTTCGTGAAGGAGTTGTGGTGTTGATAAGAGCACGTGATTTGACAAGATGGTAAAATTTAACTACAACTCTGTACCTCATTGGCAACCTTGTCTCGTTCCCAGTCTGCGAAATAAATTTCGGCCAACGAGCTTGCGAGCAAGAGCACGAGACAATTGGCAACTCACATTACGGGACGAGACCTCTATTTCGAAACATACCCGAAGACTACGAAACTTGGGGCAATTGTGAACCGGATTGGAGAGGTTGGGCCGTCTTGGCGAGAACGAAACATTAACTACCAGAAAGTCATCAGACAATGAGGATATTGACACTGACAGGAGAGCTCAAGCGCGGAAAACTACTAACTGCTGACACGTTTATACCGCATACAAGTTACGGTGGCGGCTTCGCCGCCCTTTGGAGGCGCCCAGATAGATCGTCTCCAGCTCGACTCCCAGGTATACCTTACCCCTGGCTTTCAAGTGCTTGGAGGGTGCCAAAAGTCAGGTGCACTTCCAGATATGATATCAAGTCCTGGCAGCCATTTTCACTGTGCTAGAACATGTAAAGATAATCTAGTGACATCTATGACTCCATTTGTGTGAAGGAAAAAAGTTGAATGTACCACCTGTCCTCTCTACCAAATACCACACACATGGTGCCATGCCACCCTCCACATCAATGACTGCCTGTATCCAGGTGAATCCTACTAAATAGACTATCTGGCAACTCTGTTGGTTGTTTTGTTGCAGGGCATTGTGGCAGAGAGGAGGAATGGAGAAAGGAATCAAGGCCACAGTTGTAAAAGGAGTAAGGCTCTGTGAATTACTCGACTGCAGCTGAAATACCCAAGGATCTATGTACACTCAACTCCAACTTCTACAGTATACTTACTGTACAAGTCCCAGGCCCACAAGTGTATCTCTCCAAGTCTCTGTAAGTTTGTACTATTTCTATGGCCAGAGCAATTATTTTCAGCTGAAAAGAAGCTTTCTGCTCAGCTATTTGAATCAATTGAAATCCAATAATGTCACCAAGTTTTGCTCTGATCACAACATGTTCTAGGGATGAAACATCCATAAATAGGTCCTATTTCACTTCCCAGTTGCCAATTTACTCCATTGCAAATTTTCCTCATACTACTGTACAAAAACATTACAATAAAGGTATTAATCCACAACCACTCACCCAATATTAAAGATATCATGAATCTAAATCTGGCATATGAAAGCAGGTATAGTTATACACATTTTGTGTATATTGCACTTTGTTGTCAGAGTGCAACTTGCAGACTTAAATTAGTGGGTCATTTTTGATTTGAGTTCTTGTGGTTTATACTTGCCACTATCAGCCACTCAGCCACAGAAGTCTGACCAATAAGAATCGAAAAAGACACATGTCGTCTCCTTATATGAATAATATTGCTGAACCAAGCAAGGGTCGCGTGCGAGGGCAGATGTCTGACAAAACCGAGGAGTGCCAAACGTGCAGTTTGCATATAAGCATTGTACTCCGGTGTTATGGGGGTTCTTAATCCCAATAATCAATACAACATTTATTGAACTAAGTACAACCACCTATCTAAGAAACTCTTTCTTCCCTCGTCTTATCCTAAGACTCAACCTCTTGCACCTAAGAAGCAAGAGTGACCAATCTGTAACGGTACCAAAGCCCGTCTCCTCGATATATATAAACAGCGTTCCTTCGCTGAATCACTGATCCTCGGAAAACTCCTCGAATGGTAATAAGCCGGTGGGAAGATATCCCAACACCAGCATCAGCAACAACCCTAGTTTCCGTCTGAAACACCCGGGTGTTCCGGACGGCTCTGACGGCTCTGACGGAACCTCGAACCCTCTGACGGAGAATTACACG
>Ga0307515_10000770_pt1 | contig 73915 bp, 71 predicted proteins | sample 17_EM_MG_FD_194513 | JGI IMG/M metagenome (GOLD analysis project Ga0307515, IMG submission 194513) | Populus trichocarpa ectomycorrhiza microbial communities from riparian zone in the Pacific Northwest, United States - 17_EM | ecosystem: Host-associated > Plants > Roots > Unclassified | place... | reverse complement strand
GGGGGCGCCGCCGCGAGTTGACAATACCGCTACCAATCTTCTGCCTTCTCGAGCGGTGGGATTTTTTCACACCCTACAATATAGCTCTCCACGATAACAGCCAAGGCAATTCACTTGGCGCTAGAACTGCTAGTAGGAATCTGCACTTGTTGCGAATATGAAGGGGGAGAACCGTGCGAGTGTATAGACTATGGTACAGAGAAGAGAGAAGAAGAAAGACTCGAGATATACAAGAGAGTTATGTACCTTGTACCCTACCGGTGTCTTCCCATCAGCTCAGCTTACAGTCAGTTCTATGTATGCAACAACATTATTGCATAAATAGATCTCAGCCTTCGTATGACCGGAGATGATGCCTCGTATGGGAGATTGCTGTTGGACTGATGGTATTCAGCCGTCTCTATACATAGCTGCGTACGCCCGCATTCGTACATGGACTACCGTATATATATAGCCTTTTATGGCCCTCTTAGATAGTACAATCAAGCTTCTCTATCTCTACTTATAACAAACACTTTTGCATGTGTACTTGGATCGTGAGTATCAGCACCGTCTGATGTCTTGTATGAGAATGAAGACTTGTATGAAGATGGTGGCTGTATGAAGATATGCATCAGGACCAGGGTGATGCGTCTCAGGTTAATAGAGCATACGCCTACGCATATGGGAGATTATACATATACGGGCCTTAGGCCCTGGAGATAGAGACGTCAATCAACAAGTCAAAGATGCATCCAAAGTAACAAACACTGTGTTGCATATATGGTCTATCTCCCTGGCGTATGGCTTCAGTTGGGCTGATGCATAATCTCTCTAAGATGATGGTCATTCCAGACTCAGCTGGAGATGCCAGACTCATCAGCTAGAGATGCCAGCTGAGTGCGCATGCATGCGTACAAGACATACAAGACATACTCCGAATACCGTATATATAAGATCACGAATGTACCTGTACTTGAGAATACATAAGCTTCTAGCAATCAGTACATTTCAACACACTGTGTCAGATGACAACGAGTGATGGATAATGATTGATACCAGAACGATTCGGGGGCAGTTTCCGTAAGTGGACAGGCTACAAAATACGCATATATGGGACTATAGAACCCCTTACCGATAAACTAAACCATTTCTATTGTAAATCTCATGGGAAATCCCTTAATACTGACATACCTGACTTCATCAACAGCACGTGACGGGATAGAAACCCCAAAGAGACTGTAGTTCAGGGCGGACACTTGTCTGGAGAAGTCACAAATTGTGGTCTAGGGCTGGATAATAGATACCTTTTAGTTCTGGCCAAAGAAACCTAGCGATGTGAGCACCCTCTCCCACCAGAATGTTGCCGAACCAGGCTCGGGGTCTATAGCTCATCTAGGCTTAATGAGAAGAAGGGGAGGGAAAAGTAGGAAAGAGAGATAAACACAGGTGTAACAGAAGTGAAGATAAGCTTCACCCCACCAGGAGCGTTGAACGTTGCGGCTCTGCAGCCCGAACCCTAAAAACTATCTACGAACAAACTACTTTAGTCTTACAATTGCTGTCAAAGCACCGACATGTATTACGACCTTTCCGGTAAGATGTTTACTTGAAGGAATGATATAAGGAGAGAGAGGGTCGTTGGTGAACATATGTGCGGATGCAGGTGGATTGCAAGCATTCTGTTAAAGAGATCTAGAGCTAGTGATTGGAAAGACTTTGGGTCCGATCTCTTTGCTAGAATGATGGCCCTTTCTTTGTTTTACTGGAGACGTCAGTTTTATTGCACTTTGAATCGAACACACCCGTCGTGAAGTTTCGGTTCGGAGAGTACCAGTGCGAGTGTGATAAAGTGAAGGATGAGTGAAGTAAGGGTAAAGTAGCGTTATTTTAATAATGGTGCTAACGGACATCAAGAATTGCGCGCATTAAGAAACACCTAGAAAACCAAGAATGAGATTCTAGTTTACAAGATGAATTCATAAAGATGAAATAGAAATGTTCATTTATAGTGTTTTATTTATATAGTGTTTTATTTATTTCGAGATAGACATGCTAGCATGAGCTAGCCCGTGATAAGGCTACCGCAAAATCCTTCCAAGCCGTCTGACAGACTACCGCGATAATTTATAATAGATACAGTCTCGTAATTATCTGCCAGCTCGTTAGCTATGACCAGAGGTTTGTGAGGGATCACGGTCCGTACACATTTTCAGAATGAAAACGGGGCTCTGAAGGTTTCCCAGTCCTTTTCTGTGAACCACTTCACCGCAGCCATAGCCCTACAAAGCCCCTTGTGCCCTCCGTGCCAGTCAGCAGCTTGACATTCCTACAAAGTGATTAGCCCTTGACCATACTATTAAACCTTTTCACCATATGCCACTCACACTCCCGCAATAGCCAGCAACGACACACCTCCCGCACCTCTTCAACTTCATCTCTTTTCCACAAACCGCACAACACCCTTTCGCCTTCGCCTCAAACACCTTATCATTAGCCGTCAACAACGTCTCGAGCCCAAACGGCAAGATCTTGATCCACCCCTGCTCGACCACATCCGCCTCAATCCTCAACCCGATCTGTCCGTCTGCAAACTGATGATTCTCGGGGTACAAGAAAGCCATGGTATGACCGGGCGTACACTGGCTAACAAAGATGTCACCCCGGGATTTGTCATAAAAGGCTACGTGCGATTCCATCCCGTCTTTATCTTTGACGTGTAGCGATAGCCGGAGTGGCCAGGGTATGATTTCGGTGATTTCGCCGAGAAAACACCAGTGGCGGTCAACGTCACCCGAGTCGTCCCAGTAGACGAGTTCGCAGATGTGTTCGAAGGGGAGGGTCTCAGTGGTGGGGAAGGTTAGGGTGTTGCGGAGGTTGGAGGGGCCGGGTTTCGACATGCTGATAGTTGGAGAATGCTTCAATATGGAGGGAACCGTGTGAGCGTATATTTGTGTACTGATGGTGGTGGGTAGGCATATGGTGATTGCGAGACAAAAGAGCACCTGGAGGCACCACGCACTGAGTGTGTATGTGTGTTGTGTGTGTGGGATAGCAGCAAGTCACAAGCGCAACTGCACATATTACGCAATGGCATTGGTGATTCTAGGATCAAGCAATATGGATGAGTCGAATGAGAATGCAAACTGTTGACGGTCTAACTCTACCCGTATACCGGGCAATCAACCCTTACCCAGACTGTTGTACAATTGTGTGGCCACGTGATGGTACTTCGATCTGGAATACCGGTACTTATCGAGTACATATCTGCAACACAAAGGAAATTATCTCTTGACCACGACAGCTATGATAGTAGGGTGATGTGCTTCCAGATATGCAATGCGGGGAACCGAGGTATATTTTCCGACCGATACACGAACTTTTCTCGTTCACGAACCGGACGGTCCAGGTCGCAAACTTAGGCAGGTTCACAAACTGGAGGGAAGATATGCAAACTCGCTAAATTTAAAGTGAAATTGTTAGAGTTTACACACAAAAGGAGTCCAAGACCGACAAGTGATTGAAGATTCCAGCCACAAAGTGTTAACATTACCATGAGCGGAAGCTCAAACTTCTTACAGCTGGGGCGCAATGACCGTACCTTACTCTCTGTACCTGAGTATTACAAGTTTGCAGAGAGGTTTAAAGTGGTAATGCGGGAACGTGCAAACTAGAGGTGGAGAGAGATGTACTGATTGGCGTATGTTACTAGAAACCTGAGCTCATGAAAGGTAGCTAGTCATTATGCTGCAAAATTGGCACACTCTGCAACTTATCCTCGACAGTTTGTGAACGGTATAGGCTAGTTTGTGGACAGGTAGATCAGTTCGCGAACTTTGGCTAGCTTGCGAACTGCTAGGTTCGCCAACCGGTCGGAACATATATTTAACTATTGGCGTTCTACCGCATCTTGTGGGGTGCAAGGCATTTTTGTCCTGGAATTCTTCGATTAATTGAGATACCAATGCATATTAAACTTCTTTATCGTAATACATGTATCAGGTCGCACGACTTTCCCCGCCTTCCTCATGGCCCTGCGCGCGATTCCTGCCCCAGCAGTTGTTGAGAAGCTCCCGTTCTTTGCGCATATGGTGGTGGTCTCGCCGCGGGCTGCCTAACATTCTTATCCTTATGCACCACATGCAACCTCAAATTCGGCTCACTCCACATGAGATACAACACTCTGACCAGACCCCCGACACCCGTAACTAGTGGTATCAGCTGGCCAGTACTGAACGCCTCATTTACGTCCACAATCTGATTCCACTCTATCAAGCACTCGATCGCTGCAATAGTGACGCACAGAATGAACACGCATAGCGCGGGGGTGAACTTATGTACCACCGGCAGCTCTCCATTTGGGTCCACAGCTTCCTCTATAAACTTCTCAAACGTGTTCTTTTTCTCGTATCGCTTCCGCCTGTATGTGCCAACGAAGGAGCGATCGATAAACTCCGATCCGTACTGGTAGATCGTGTAGCCGAACAACACAGCAAAGACGAGAAGTGAACCCGCGGAAACAATTTTGTGGATCGTTCGGAACCACGATGTTAATATCGGGACTTTACCGAAGAGGAATCCGTATGCTTCACATCCTTCGTTGAGCGGCTGGAGCTGTTGGACGTCCGAGAACCAGAAATACGTCGAGTATCCCGCAACCAACGATGCGTCAGCATGCTAGTACAGGTCGGACGTGAAAAGGTTACTGCAGAGTCTTACTACAAAGTAGATGAAAAACCGCACTACACCACCCCAGCTTGTCTCCCCCCACTTCGACTTATGCGTTGCATGTGCGGAAATTGTGCATGACTATATAGCAATGTCAGTGATACCCCACCTCCGTACTTAGTAGTGGTCGGGGAAACAGCATACACTCCCAACAATCTGCATAATGATGATATACAGGTCCAAGGCATGCGGCCGCTGGTCGCTGTTTTTAGTGGCCAGCGCAATCAGCGCAATCATCATCGCTAGCTGAAAACACGTGTTGACATCACGCATGCGCGTGAGGTTGTGTTGATGGAACCAATTCGATATCAACGTAGAAAGCCACTGCGCATACAGTCCTAGTCGGATCCCGAGGCCGTAGACATCTGGGTTCCCTCGGAAGCCGCAGCCAATGTTTTCGCCTCCTCCCTCGGCATTGGCGGCAGTTTCTTGCCCTTGTGTTAGTGCGCTGTTGGTCTTGGAGATGCTTTGTGGTAGGGCGGAGGAGAATTCAACGAGGAGGAGGACGGCGAAGGAGGAGAGCAGTGTTGCTCGTGATCGGAGTAGGGAAGGCATTGGTGTTTGGAGAGCACAGGGAGGAGATGTTGATGTATATATACGTGAGGGTGAGGGGTACAGTTCGCACGTACTGGTTGGCTACCTGTATGCTTTTCTCATTCTCAATTGCTGCGCATACAACTGGAACCCGACAATTCACCTCGGAAGTCAATTATTGGGTAATTTATGTTGAGCTAATGAGTGAAGCTGAGGAAGTCTGACGGGTAGGGTGCTTTCCGATTGGGAGCCGTTTTCAATGCAATGCGCTTACTCCGTATGCATGACAGCCACACTCATTCTTTTTGGCGGTAAGGACACTGACTCGACACTGCCTAGGCAACAGCCAAGATGCCAGTATGAATGACAACTCCGCTTAAAGTGGTTAGCCGCATCTAAGCGCTTGAGACTAGTTCAAGACTCGAATTGACAGCGAGAGGATACGGGAGGCAGCATAGGGATATATCACCGTCGTATCTCACTAATTATAACCACCGCAATAGGGGATATCAATCGCCAAGTTCAAGCCCCGCATATGGCTGCAGGCATCATCCAACACGTACATGACAAGCGTGGCCGAAAAACCGCTATAAGGCAGACAAATAAACTGGGTCTGTCCCATATAGCGAGAAAAAAGCCGTATGACAGACTATCTCTCCCACCACGGAATCTTGGGAAGAAATAGTATAAGTGAATGTGGATTCATATAGGCCGCAAATGGTCTAACAATGACTTGTTCCTTCTGTGCTATTCTCATGGTGTAACCCACTGCAGATTGGTACGTACACCGCGCGCGCCTAGAGTGTACCATGCCATGTGACTGACCTTGCAAAGCCTGTGTTGAGAGTCTGGAAGATAGGATTCAGCACGAGAACCTAAAGAGTATCACAAATTCTCACTCTGTGACTTCAACCGAGCAGTTTGTTGCATATATGACCGCCTCCCTGACATACGGCTTATGGGCTTCGGCTGGGCTGATGGAGATCATGATCTCACGATGATGATGGTCGTTCCAGACTCAGCTGGAGATGCCAGCTGAGTGCGCATGCAAGCGTACAAGGCATACTCTGAATGACGTATATAAGATCACGAATGTTCCTGTACTTTAGAATACACAAGCTTCTCTAGCAATCAGTATTTTAACACAGTTAGAAAGGATGACCTATTCTGAATGAGCCATGAAGCCCCCTCCAACAACCACCACCACTGTGAATTGAACTTTAGTTTCGACCAGTCATTATGTTTCCAGCTGTGGGAGGTTGGATAGGGCAAGGGCACCGCACGTGGCGAGCTAGCACTTGGATAGAGCCCACACCTACGAATAGATCACTTCATACGTCTTCAAAGCCACACCTCCTAATCCATCTCCACCGCACTTCCGCCAAAACCATAACTACCACCACCTCCTAGGACGAAATCCTCATGCTCTTTGCCGTCTTCACTCTCCTCAGGATGCCGATTCTCTCCAAGTGGGTTGCCATCGCAGCAGCAGTGCCTTCCCCGAAGTTCTTGACAGCCTACGATAGAGGGTGCTACCCTGTCTATGGCAGCTTTGTCGACTAACGGGCGGTGTGTAGTTACACGATCCATCGAGGTACAGAGGTGGAAGCTTGCGAACGCGCCTAGACCCCACATGGCAATGCTTAACGCTGTAGCTAGCGACTTGAAGGATGACCTCAACAGAATAGCGTTGGTCTGTTCTCGGGTACCTTCGACATACCCTATCCGGCCATCACCGAAGTGATCCTCGGCACGTTGGGCTTCCAATACGCGCTCCATTGCTGCTCCGAGTACCTTGCCAATATGTCAAGGGCGGCTTTCCCAGACGTGATCAGGCGTGGCCGATTTACGAATCTATTGGTAACCGGGCAGTTGATCTGATCGTACAGTTCACCGCTAATTCTTGTTGAAATTAGACTTTCGCAAAGGCGCTATCATCTCTGACTTTGTCGTTGGATGTAGACCACGAACCCCATTCATCGAAGGAGTGTTGCCCAGAGTGGACACTATTGACACAAGCGGTATGTTCACTGCAGGTGGTCATTTCAAGATCCGTGGTCCCAATACCCACAAAACGACAAATTTTCCGAATTTCTTTGCTAATAGCACAGAAACAAAGATTATTGTGGTTTGGTGAACATCCAAAACATTTCGGGGAGGTTGTTATCATAGCCCTGGTAAGTGAACATTGTTATGTCAGCGTAACAGGCTAGGTCGGATTTTGATGAATCCAGAGCTCGAGTATCTTCTAAGATGCGGCAATTACATCGTTGATTTCAGTTGTGCGCACTGAGGAAACTCGGGCTATCTTTCTCGGCTTGTACATCACGCATCATGGAGAGTCTGTCTGAAGAGGTTTTATTGCGGATTTAGCCTATTATTAGACATTTGGTGTTGAAAAAAATCGTCACGCTCGAAATCTCGCACGAACCTTGACGCTCGGTACAGTACGTCGTAATTGTAGTGATGTCGTACTGCTGCGACTAGCTAGAGGAGCGAACGCGGACCCGAGTGAAGATCTTTATAGCCATCGTTTTTTTGGTTTCCACTATAGTCATTTTTGTCATGTTCCTTCTTTGGCGTTCTTCATCTATATCATCAATGGAATTTGAGTCTTCCCGGCCCTTCTCCGCTGCCGGTGAGTAATATCAGCATCAGTCTCGACGGCTACCCTTATTATGTACACATATCTTGTCCCTATTAAGAACAAAGTACGGTAGCCATCAACGACCAAATCGCATCACTAAGTCCGCCCAGCGCACAACCAGACGGAGTATTCTGCCCTTAGATGTGTTGAAATAAAAGCGTGTTCTGGTTCTCTATACAATAACATAGAGCATGCCCACTGCTCATTATACAACTAATCCACACGATCATATATCCGCCGGTACCCACTAAGATCACTAAAAAGTTGGTGACTAAACGTCTAGTCTAAAGTAGTTAGACCATCCACCTTCGAAAATACGCATCAAAGCATCGTACAAGCTTCAATCGACATACATTGTACGAACTGTGAGGAAAGAAATAAGATCTCTGGCAGTAGATATTCGAACTAAGAGCTGAAACCAACACTAGTACATGTACACTCGACATAGAGCCCCGCACAACTGAAGTAGGAATTGTGTTATATGTAGCGGCGGCGGCCCGATGTATCTCTAGATCTTTCTTTGAGCAATAGTTTCTGACAGCAAAACCGTTCAACTACCATGTCATGGCGTGCTGCTTCCATTGCCGTCTTACTATCCATGTCCTTATAGCAACACCTTATTTCACAATCCGCATCTACTTTCAGTAGTCGCTCAACAATATCCAAATGTCCTGCAAAAGTCGCAGCCTATAATGCGGGACGCCATCGTGAAGCGAGTTGAGGTCGAGCACCACAGTAAGGAGTGCCTCAACAACTTGGGTATGGCCATTCATCGCGGCACATACTAGAGCGCGTACATAATCTGGTTACGTTCCCCAGCGGCCTTCAGTAGACGCTCAACTATCCAAATTTCCATCCTCTGAGCCACCATCAGAGCAGAAGACATCTTGAGGTGGCCAAGCATGTCCTTATCATTTGCGGCCTCAACTAAGTGATCTACCACGAATAAATTACCGCCTGAGTGGCTGCATAGCTATATATATTTCCCAGCTGATATCCGCAATTAGCCTGTTTACCACTGCCGAGTGACCCTTCTCAGTCGCCGCTTGTAGAGAAGACGGTATGCCGTGAATAGGAGATTCGTTCACAACAGCGCCGGCTGCTAGCAGTACCACTACAACACGAAGGTGTCCTTCGGCTGAAGCTGCTTGCAGAAGACTCTGTTGAAGACACCATTGCATTAGCTCCGACCGATAAGAGTCTCTGAACTACAGCCACATGTCTCCCAGCCGATGCTCTCTCTAGAGGGGTCTGTGCGTTGTGGCCTGGACTTAAGTCTACCTCAGCACCAGCAGCTAGCAGTCTATTGACAACAGCAAGATGCCCTTCCGACACAGCTGCTTGCAGAGGAGTTTGAGGCGAACATGTATTTACGTCGGCACCCGCCGATAGTAGCCTGTCAATCACAGCGAGATATCCTCCTGCCGAGGCGGCTTGTAGGGGTGTCGGTTTGCTGTCAGACGGGCGTGTGTCTATATCAGCACCTACCGATAGGAGTCTATAAACTATAGCGAGATGTCCTCCTGCTGCTGCTGTTTGTAGGGCAGTTGGTTTGTCGAAAGTTGAAATCCGGTTCGGAATAGCACCAGTTGATATCAGCCTTTCCACAACAGCTATATGTCCTCTTTCCGCAGAAGCCTGAAGGGCCGATTGAATGGCGGTCTGATTATCTTTCCATTTATCGAGCGCGTGCTCTAGAATCAAATCTACCACAGAAGAATAGCCATTTCTCGCAGCATCTACCAGTACAGTCCCATCGGAACCAGGATGGTTGTTGGTGAGCATACGCAGTAGGACCATGGAATAGATGCCACTGGAACAAGCACTGTGGAAACTCGTTTTCGGGTTCCCCCGGAACCAGCCTAAAATACCCTTGAATACTCTTCCTCTCTCCACCTCAACTAGCAGACGGAGGACGGTCGAGTGGCAGTTTCTTACAGCCCAACCGAATTGTGCACCATACTCTAGGTCATGGTTTGCATATCCGGCCCAGGAATATGTTCCATGCGACGCAAAGTTTTTTGGAGCGTTAGATCCTTGAAGGAAGACCACCAAGGTTCGTCAATTTCAGAGAGGTCCGAACAGTGGTCTAGCCAATGCTTAGGAATATACTTTTAACATTTGAAACTTTGCGTTCAGGGTATCCAACGTACGCAGAGGTGACGTTGGGGTAGAGACATAAAATGAACGGGCTTATTGTCTTTCCCAAAAATGTTTTCCTAAAATACCGAAAAGTAGTGAATTCCTGAAGTCGTTATGATCTCCAATGGGCCAATACTGGGTACACGTCCTGTTGCGACAACCTATGTCTGGAAATCTTCGAGATCCAAGTATGTAGGGCAAATTTTTGCGATATAGCTGTTAGCCTCAGACAGTCGCAAGGCAAAGGTGGGACTGAGCATTATAGAGTGCAATGTTTCCAAGAGAAAATATTCGAGAATTGTGTAATGTGCGAATTGAACGGTACGCTCGCACCACAATTTTGAACCATCCTAAATACATCCGTCTGAATGCGGTTACCCCCTTGTTGCTAGCGCGTATAGCCTGGTTCAAACGCGATTGCTTCAGCGAGCTCCAGCAATGATAATGGTCGCCTTGCAACGGCAACCCAGGTGAAGAGTTTGACGGCAATTTCAAGTTTTCGATCTTCGACTATGCAATTTAATATTCGGCCGTACGTTTCATTCAAGCCACGTGGCAATGATTTCAATACAAGGTGGATATCTTTGTCGTTATTTTCTCTGCATGTCGTCCAGTTGAAATGCAACCCATATAAACCTGCAAGTAATACATCAGCTAGGTGTTAGATGGAGCACACCAAGTAGAACTCCTGTCCGAGGTCGAGTAGAGACAAAAGACCCATCATCGTCATATTTTAAATGAGCATACGACTAATCGTAGTCTCGACTCAAGTACATATGCACTAAGGGTTCAAAATACACCACGGATAGCAGTAACATACATTCCTCTGATCCCCCAACAAGGGCACTCTGTATTTCTTCCATCATCGCAGGCTGTCGTACAACCAATCTTTTCTGCCGAACCTTGGCAGACCCAGAATATATAGTCTATAATCCCAGCCGCAAGGAGTGCTTCCCCGAGCTAGCTGTGACGCGGATTAGCTCGATAGATGTTCATCAGGACTCCCGGATCCCATAGCACCACAAGCCGCTGGAACGCGTTTCCCTAGACCACTGCTGGAATTCGGGAGTGTCTGTAACTCAACGTCCCATACTTCTCGACGCTGGTGGAGGGCTTTTGAAAATGAATCCCTGTAATTGTAACTCGATATCCGTTGCAACAGCTGCATCCGCCGAGTTCCTAATTCTCGTGTCAGTGGTCATTAAAATGTGGTCCGAATTATCCATTAATCGTAAACTCACGGACTGCGGTGACATCGAGCCCCTCCACGGCGGTAATGACTGGTTTCCTGCCGTTCCCGCAGCAACGCTGTTTCCGAGGTGACGGTGATCTCCAAATCAATTTTGTCTCGTTGATCCTGGAGGTCGCTCTCAGTTTCCTTGAACTAAATCTTGAAAGGCTTCCACATCGTCTTAACAAATCATTTAAAACCTATATCCAGTCAATAATCGGTCGGAAATTTAAACAGACGGGGAATCGAATAGGTATGTCGGTATAAAAGAACCAAGATGAATACAATCTAGATCTACGCACCGTTATGCTTAAAGATTTCGATCGCCGCAAGGAATACAATACCAAAATAGCAAACTTGACGCTACCCCAGATGAGAGCGTATAGCGCGGAATCTGATTAGACGAGCGTGCCTACTAATGTAGAGAGCTGGTTTACTGACTCTAGGAACCGCAATACACGTCGACTGCTCCTCGACTTCTTTGCTTCGATTTGTTTGGTGAGCTCGATAACGCGGGATACTGGTGAATGAGCTGGCTCCCCAAGCAATTCGGATTTTTATTCCGGCATCAAAACATTCTGAAAGCGGTCAAGGGCGCCCTGGAGCTTATGCTGACTTCTTCCAATTTGTCAGAATTGATCCTTTCTGAACTCCCAGAAGCAAGTCGTATTATTACCGCTACTCAAATTCAGGCATCGCATATCCCTTGGATACAATGTACGTCTTACGTATGGTGCAGATAATAAACCAGATACCACGGAATATGGAAATCAGGATCTGTCTCCTTGTGAGGCAGAGCTTTTTTTCATCAGCTTTCAGGAAAAGGCGCGAACTTTATCGAGTCGACCCAGTGGCAGTGGCAGCCTACATGCGCATGCAGCTGCCTAGGCCGGCTGCCAGTAGCGATAAAAAAGCATGAAAATGGTAGACGCATTTCCGAGCTGGCAAGTTGCTCCCTGATAACCAAACTGCCCCCCGCTTCACTCTTGTGAATACCCATAGCGAAGTTGAGCCCGCGTTTGACAAAATGCTCAAACTAACGTTAGGAGCGACAAGGCCGCTAGGGAACGCGAATAAGTGAACATTCGAATGCGAACGTCACCGATGTTTAGCATGCCCATACTCTACTATGAATCGAATTGTCCCCAACGGCAGAAACCAACCGTTATCAAAAAGGGCCTCTGGAGCCACCGTTCGCTAGTTTCAGGGTCAGACAGCGGTACTTTAAGGACAACTCGGCGTTTAGCCGGACGTTCGAACGCATCGCGAGATAGCTACAATAAGCACATATACATGCAACTGCAAGTATGTATAAAAAGTAACTTTCTAGACCTTCCAGCTATTCTGATACCAGGGTTTTACCAGCCAGCCGCACAAACCTTAAATAAAAGAAATCTCGGCAAAACAGATAAGACTTGACGACGATGAAGTTCTGGTGAGAATTCGTGATCCCATCACACACCACAGCCCCTGTAGCTATATTTCCACCAAATATGCCCGGAAATCTGGGCTGTCTAGTGTATGACCTATAGATATGTATCAGATTTGACGATTTGACGAATTTTGGTGGCGGTTGAGTTGGTATGTGTCATCAGTCCTGAAAACTGGATGTCTATAGCTACAGGGCCCCTCCGGACTATCACCCTCACTATCACCCCCAGACATTCTACTGCAGTAAACCGCGCTTATGTACTGGTTTTTTCAATTTTCAAAATGCATACTGCACTGAGCACGATGCTTCGGACGTCACGCGTCACAAATGCCCCGTCTGAAGAGATTTTATTCGAGTTTCCGCCCACTCTTGGGTATTCGATATTGAAAAAATCCGTCACAACCAAAATCTCGTCTGAACCATCGTGCTCGCTACAGTAACTTCAACATTCTCGAAATTCTAGGGAAGGTTTAATTTAGCCTTGCAAAGTCTTTCTTTGTAATTAGTGATTAGTAATGGGCAATGCGTGAGATTAAATTGTGAGAAGCTGCTCCACAAGGTGCAAGGGTGGAAGCTGTGTGCCCTATTCCGGACTACTTACTATCTTCCCGACTGCTCACATGTTCCACCACCATTTCTACCATGCTCCTGTCATATTAGAGAGTTTGCGTCTTGAATCTAGATGCAAATCAGGACTACTAGAATGCCATGTCTTGGCAAGAATTTGCATCTTGAGGAAATTCAAAAACCCCAGGTTTTCCATCTGGACAGTTCTAAAACCAAGAATAACTCCTTTAAGCTGAAAATTTATTGGGAATATCTCTGCTATCTCTTCTGCTTGGATCTTCAGTCTTGGCAGATTTTGTTTGGTGGGTCATGATCAGGAGCTCGCAGAAGATATGGGTTTTTTGGCAGTTTATCCCTGCCGTGATCGACAATTTCCGGTTTCCATCCAGATGCAAAACGCAAACCCTATTGTCCACTTGATTTGTCTATCTTACATGCATGGCTTGGCACTTTCTAACTGGTGGTTGATGGGAGGGTGTAGGGATGCGTGGTCTCTCCCACCTCGGCCCTTTGCCATCCCTCTTTTATCTCCATCAGTCCTTGGTGGATTTCTGCTCTCTTTGTCAGAATATCTCGAGCTTGCAATCTTTTTTAGTAGACTTTAGCAAGTATGCGTAGATGTTATGTGTATCCAGGAACGCAATGCTCCTTGCCACAGTCAAATCTTTTCATTTTCCATTTTGGCTATGGCCAAACAACGGAACAGTAGTAATGAAAATGTGGCATAAGATATGTACTCGAGTACGGACGGAATGGCAGTCCAGAATGGGTGTTTTTTGGTAACTAAAAACAGGCATAACAGACTTACAGGAGGAATGACATATGTTGTGACGTCAGTAGCCTGGCCATATTTTGAAAGAATATACTTGCTATTACAAGACAACTTGATCACGAGCAAACCCGGTTATGATGACTTGTAGGTCGTGGAGAAAGCAGCTTCTATGACGTTATGCTGACCTCTGTTTCGCGCGAGTGACTACATATGAATCTGACCGCAATGGTGCCCGCAGGCTTGATCCTTACCCCTCAGTTCTTCACTCTTCACCTGCAACATCGGCGAATATCTTGACTTGTCTTGCGTATAGTGGGTCGCCGTGCTGAAAATATCCGCCATCAGACACGACCATCAACTCGTGTAACACCACAGCTATTAATAGGTTATTGCAGATTATTCGAGGTGGGTGGATATTGATAGATAAATTGATGCGCCTGTTTCCAATAAATAAGTTGCAGCACAGGGCTGAAATCGTGAAACGCGTGTCTCTTACGCTTAGCTTCAGCTCACGACCTTGAAACGGAACTGAATGCAACAATGCATAGCGATCTCTTGATCGTGGTTTGTCTCCGCCGCGAAGCCACATATTGAACACGGCTGCACGCCACAGTCCAGACCAAGTAGAGTTATATATGCCATGTCGTGCTTGTGATCTCAGGGTGGCAAATGCAGATAAGCAAGTTTTGTACGATATAAGCTTCCGTAGACATTAGCGTATGATATATTCCGCAAGTGCTACAGTGTTAATCATTTCTAAGCTGCAGTTGCAAGCCGCATGGATGAGCGTGTAAATTAATCAAGCACCCCATCTTGTAGGTGCCATGGTGGATAACTAATCGATAAAGGTCCGTTTGAACCTATGCAAGGGTTTTGATTAATTTATAAGTTTCTATATGGAATCAAAAGCAGCAGTGTTCGATGGCAAGGCAACCAACAAGCTTTTCGAATTTCGAACGCGAGCTATGGCTGCTAAAGTAGGATGAAAGTATTAGCTAACGTCTTGTCCAGAGGTTGGTTGTAGGTGATGGTGATTGATTATTTGTACTTGTATAGAAGGTTCAAAAAGAAAACTCCGGTCAAATGACCCCAGGGACACGTCGGCACCGCACGATATACCTACAAAGGAAAGACAAAGGAAACGAGCGGTGATATACATAAGAAACATACCAAGAAAGGTGAACCATATACAAAGAAAGCCATTGATAAAGTAAACAGCAAAAACCCCGAACCCCGAACGGAACAGAAAAACCCAGTTTTGTACAATGCAACCCCCCTTCTGTCCCACTCTACAGTACCCACTGCGCCACAGCTGCAACCAATGCGAAAACTCCCACCAGCGACGGCAACGTAACTGCCCGCAACGAATCCGAGGTTGTCGAGTACACAAGGTTGAATCCGATCGTTGACGAATTCGTACACATCCCCTCGGGCATCGGATCTTCCTGACCGCGCTCCACAAACGTGATATCGGCACACTTCACCACGTCAGCTCTCTCCATCCATACTGATTCTCGAATCAATAAAAAGGCTTACATTGTAAAGACTCGCGCCATGTAGCGCCACCTGAATAACCTGGACCGTTGCATTATCGCCGACCTTGACGGTGGCGTTCCTTGGTAGTGGAAGATCTGGAAGGCAGAAGTGGCCGGGGAACGGATCCCGTGAAGGCGCAGTGATCTGGAATACTGGTACCATTATGTTCGTCATGTTTGGGGGTGCCGTGCCGTAGCCCATGTTGATGTAGAAGAACGAGGTTGGATGTCCGGCGTTCCAACCGGGGATAATCGAGAGCGCGCCGCCATCGATGGGCCATTTGGTTCGGTTCGTCGTGACTCTCTGCCCACCACCTATGACACATGGGTTAGTGATGGGAAGAGAGAACAGTAAGAGAACAGTTACATGGATAGTCCCACTGCCTATCTGGGAGGAGAGTGTTGCCTCGCCATGCCGGGTACACGATCGAAAAGTGTGCAGCAACAGTCTGTAGTGAGGCGAGGAGGATGAGGGTAGCGGCAGCCACGGTGCTTGGCGAAGTTGATGTTCGTCGCGACATGGTGGATGTGCACGAAATAGAAGGTTGGAAGGAGTAAGTCGGATAGTGAGGTATATGTACGGTGACTATTGATGATTCCTTATTCAATTTGACTTTCGGTTCTCCTGTTGACAAAACACGGTGCGAAGCCTCTCCCTTTTGTCGAGCAGCAGAAGTCGTATAAGCGACGAACCCCAAGCAGTTATCCAGTTGTATGTATTATATTAGTTGTACTAGCGATCGTTGTTGTTCAGCCGCTCGGATGCGGAGAACAAAGTGGGAGGCTATGCAATGCGAATGCTTTTTATGTTTGTCGGAGTGTCTCGAGGGGCCAGTTGGTGTCACTGTTATTGGTGTTGAGCGCCGAAGACGACGATGGCTGGAAGAGGAGGAGGAGAGGAAGCACAGTTGTGTGGGAAGTGGAGATTTCAGCCAACAACCGCGTACTAATCGGGGGTCTTGTCGGTTTATGTATAACCGCCCGCGGAGTTTGGCTGAGGGCGTTCCGAATCCTCATATGGCTGTGAGGGTGTGTAAATCATCACCTACACCCACATACCTCAGTGGCGACCTGCAACTACTGGCTATAAAGACGCTGGTTGGTCCAATATTCGCTCCGAACTTATCCCCATTTAGCCATCAGCCTGCTCGTAGACGCTTGGCCCATGTAGCAATCGGCGTGCCCCCCGCAGTGACATGCCCAATCATGCAGTGATCCATGCCATCCCGACTCACAAATCTCAGCGGCAAGAGCTGCTCGTCTCCGCTATTCGTCGACAGGAGATAAAAGTCATCATTGGAAGCATAACAGCGATACCCGTGAATGTAGACTATGAAGAAGAGCAACATAGTTTCATCGGCGAATGTATGTATTGTAGCTTCCCTGGTCAACCCGACCGTATTCAGCTTCAGATGCTTTGGCCAGCTTTTCATCGGGTGTCTTGAGAAAAAAGGCTTTTGGCGAAGGGACAAATCCCGGCCGAGATCGTGGGATGGCGTCTTGGGCTCGGCAGTTAGGCTTTTGGTTCTTGTAAGGCAGATGCGCACTACTCTAACCGTATGCGGGAGTTCCTCGGTATGCAGTAAAAAATCCCCATGAGTATTAACGATCGATAATTATCAACCATTTCTATAGAGTAACTTTTCTCATCTGTAGGAGAACTGAAAACATCCCGTATCGGGCGCATATCTTGCAGACAATATCAAGACAGGTATAATTCATTACCAATGTAACGGGTTGCATGGGCAGCATGTTTACAGCCGCCCAACATAGACAGGCGCTTCCTTCCCGCATGCAGTTCTAGTGACTGTAAATTATGTACAGTACCTGGTAAGTATCATGGATCAATGCCGATATATAGTCCTAGTAGCCTATCTACAACTGGATTCCAACTTCACCGTTGCATGCAACTGATACCCACGATGCATAGTAACTACATCTCCAGGGGCGCGTATGAGGAGTTGGTTTGAAGAGTTGCGTTTGAGGAAGAATTTGTCACCATGTTGGCCTTGTGAGTTGGAAGTTGGTCGCGAGTAGTTAACGTTATCACGTGGTTGTAACGGTGTCACAATGCATCACTCGTCGTTCGTAGGCGCACGTTTCTGACTTTAGCGACTTTCGTTCCTTGTATACCTTCGCCGTATGCAGGCAGCTATACTGCTGGGTCGGCTGTCAACATTATATTATGGCTATCGGTCAACGTCAAACAGCAGCTGGTGGCCTGATGTTCCACCTAGCTAGCATATCATGACACCTCCATTCCGAGCGGGGATCCGAGCACACCGCTGCTTGTCCATCTATATCAGTCATAATAGGCGCCGCAATCCACTCGATTTATGTATGTTGCGGGGATTCTCCTGAGAAATTCCACACCCTGCGTTTTGAGAGGCGCTTGTTCAGCTGTTGGAAATCTATCGCGGCGGCTACTAAAGCTTGATACGTTGAATGCAGAGGAGAGAAAGAAAGGGGTGTATAGGATCGAATAAGTCCGAAGATATTGAAGGTTAAATTTCTAGAAGATGGGATCCGATACTTAATGCCAATGATGCCATCGCGGGATTAGGGGCAGGTAATACGATAGCGCACCAGCGTGATATGTGGCTGTGGTACCCATGTGGCGTTTGTGGTGATCAACTCCCTTTTGGGCAAGTGAAACGTGCGATTGAATGCGATGTGGCGTAGGGGATATCTGCATTTTTGAAACGTGAATAACGGGTCGCTATGAGACGATGTGGAGGCTTCTGGTTGATTGAAATTGGAGGCAGAGTCGCAATCACACGAGGATTTGGATATCTATCTTGTCTCGTGCCTAAACGTCGGCCTACTTGCATTTTGTTTCGTTGACTCGGACAAGAGACACTATCTTAGATGAAACCTGAGATGAGAGAAAGTGAGGACATATTTATTCTACGATCGTTCCATAACATAACACATGGAAATCTAGATCATTGCTGTGTACGCAGTCTGGTTAGCGCAGGAAGCCTTCAAACTTGACCGAAGATGAACGAATGAGATCGAGTGCCGATTCATGCACTGCACCCGCGACTCCCTCTACCTCGTAATTCCTACCTGCTCCCAAAGCGGTAGGTCTAGCTTATCACCCGGACTGTGCCACCCATTCAAAACCCGTCTAGACCTTTGTTGCAGACAAGCAGAAGGCAAATAACTATCTTAGGCAATGAGAAGGTCATGTGCAAGAAAAAATAAAGACAGTTATTTGGCGTGGAATGAATGCTCACACATAACCTTGAACGTTCGGTTCTTTTCGCATGTGCCTCCTGTCATAAATAGGTATCATTACAGTGAATTTCAACTTTTATTTTAGGACTAACATGGTGAGGATATAGGAATGTACTTGAGGCTCCGTGTATTGCCTCTATGTCTTTCTCGGTACAGAGGACGTTAGTTATGATATTCTATTATTGATATTCGTCCATATGGTCGGGAAGACTTGCTTTTGCTCCGCAGCAAACATGAATCTTGCAAGAGCGAGTGACAACTGGAATACCTGGCCGATGTTACACCTATATGCATAAGCTTCTTGTCCACGTGTAGCGGGGTATCTGCCAGGATCGTTACCTCAGGATCTAGCACGGTGGACCAAAGTTTTAACGACGCAACAACAAGACGCTCAACCTTCGCTAATCTGAGTGCTTGTTACAATCCAATCTGCCAGCTACTATGGCCAATATATCCGCGTACCTATCCGCGTCGCCTACAATACTTGACCGAGTATCACGCTAACCCATGACATTTAAGCAGCGTCTTCGCCTCGCCCACCTACACACTGCTCGTCGGAGTCACCAAAAAGCACTACACCGTGCACTCTGGCCTTCTTTCCGCAAAATCCGAGAGTCTGCGAGCGTTGATCACCGGGGAATGGGCGGAGAAGCAAAGCCACGAAATTGACTGGAGTGAATGGGAGGAGGACACGGTCAGGATGTTTCTGGAGTGGTTGTATACTGGAACCTACGCGTCTCCGGAGCCTGAGCGTGAGCCCGAGAATCAGCCCGAGAATCAGCCCGAGCCTGATCCCGAGCCTGATCCCGAGCCTTACCTTGAGCCTCAGTGCGAGGTTCAGTTCGTGCCTGATCCTGATCCTGATCCTGATCCTGATTCTGATCTTGAGTACGAGGTTCAGTACATGGGTAGTCCCGACCCATTTTCTGAGTGCGTGCCTAAGCCTGATCGTCTTCCATCTCCAGTCGCACCCCACGGCCCGCGTCCCCTGACCCCACTCAAAGACTTGCCTGTCCCCGCCATTGCGACCGAACTCTCAAACGACGCTCTCTGGAATCTTCGGCGTGTTCACCATGGCCAACACTACAACTACTCCTCGCTCTTAATGTCACACGCCAAAATCTACGTGCTAGCACAATATACTGGCATCACGTCCCTCAATGCTACCGCCTTACGTCGTCTCAAAGGGGAACTATGCAAGCTACAAGACATGACGCTCCACCCCACCTCGCCAGTCATAGGCAATATCATTGAGCTGGTGCAGTACGTCTACACAAACACGGACCGACTTGTAAGCAAGGAGGAGCCGTTGCGGAGGACGGTGAGCACGTTTTGTGCGCACAAGTTCCTGGAGATGCAGGGTGAAGGTTTTAGAGCACTTCTAGAAGAGGGAGGGGACTTTGTGGGTGATTTTTGGGAGAAGGTCGCGCGAAAGGTGAAGTATGATATGTTCCAAGCAGGCGCTGTGACGTTAGCACTGGCGCTAGCGAAGAAGCCTAAGGGAAAGAGGAGCTCGCGGTTTAGTAGGTAGCACGCTACAAAGACCCAAAACTGTGAGGCCTGGCCATGGTGGTTCGTCATAATTGTTGTCTTTGGTATCTGTAGCTAATAACAGGCCGGAAACGGGCGATGTGTTATGGAATTGAGACACAGGGATGTTGGTTGGTTTTAATTTGCACGTGTTCATTTTAATTTTGACAAATCCTCGTTGTTTTTCGCTGTTCTGGCGGTCATGATCAGGAGGAGGGATAGTTCACAGGTATGTAACTTTATGAGCCCACGCACAAGAAGGGACCTAAGCCAGGAAGAAAGATCGGAGGGGAGGAGAGTATGGAAGGGAGGCATGCAAGTTCTTCATGTCATTGCATGCGCACTCGATGTTTCTTATACCATTGTTTCGAACTAGCTACGCTAGTCCAGTGTATCACGTGAACGCGGGTGATTTCCATTGCGCAAGTGGGAAATTCTTTCGATGCGGGGATAATGATACTGTTTTATGCTCTTTGCTTTTAGCTCTTCGTGAGAAGCTGTATCGCGTCAATTCGGATCAAATCTCAATATCGGGAACGGCGCCGTGACTCACCAGCACACCGAATATTTATTGGCCCCGGTATCAGTACCAATAGCCGTTCGCTCTACAATCTGTTTGGAGACCAGGTCAACGGTTTATAGGTGTCATGTTCCAATAGGTCCGTCGTTGTATCGACCTGCATCCGATCGCGACGACAAGCTTCGTCATCCCACTCGCTGTCCCGTGCGGTTGGCCGGGCTCTGACTGTTCGATCGTAGAGACTGCCCCAATCTTTCACCATTGAGGCACTTAGGTTTCGTTATCCGGTGGAAGCACAGCGTGAAATGGGATTCGGTTGCACTGTATTGGTGGTAAGAACCGTAGCGTTTATTGTGGCTGCATTTGCCTTGGTGACAACGAATGGGGCCCACCGGTTCGACCCCGCTCTTTGCGGGATGCTAGGTGGGTGTACATTTGCAGCTAGAAGCACATCTTCGCCCGTCGCTGCGCGGGGCGCTACGAATGACCGGTCGCTTGTGATGTCACTTTCATGCATGAACGAAAGTACTCTACCACCGTGTTTCTGATTGAATATTCTCTCAGTCCGGCAGCCAATAGCGGGTAACGGAGGGAAGCTAAATTTCCGTGATATAAAGTACACCTCTATCTGCCAACAACGCAGACTTTGAATCCACAAATGATAGATCGATTTCTTCAGACGAACCATCCAACCAGCTAGCCGAGCGGGGTCGGGGCGCCCCAGTAGAAAATGCAGAGGGTTCCTGCACTCCTGAATAGTTGGAGGCGATGATGGAGTTTCAACGGATGCAGGTAAGAGTTTTCTGACTTGAAAGCACGCGGCTGACCAGTTTATTGGTATACATACTTATCTGCTGCTTCCAACCGGCTCCATTTCAAACGACTAGAGAGAATGCACCATCCGAAGAGAAACTCAGAGACCGACCTCACGATAGCCATGGAAATGTTTAACTTCAAACGCAAGAATTCTACCGGACGTGTTTGGCTTAGAACGCTGGGAAGGCGTTTGGCGCCTTCAAACCTATCAAGCTCGAGCTCATCGGCTCCGAGACCTTCAGGCTCATCGGTAGTTCTCTTTGCGTACTCAGATGGAATAGGCATCTAACTGCGGGCAGACAATCAGTAACATTTTCAGCCCGTTTATGTAGGTAACCAATCTAGTCACTTTGATGGGATGCGGTTTCTTGCCATTGCTAACATCCTGAGCGACAGTCCCCGAAGAAGTTCCTCAATAGGCAATCCTATAGTTGAAAGTATCGATCAGCACCCCCGCGATACTCGCAGCGAAAAGGACCGGCGATTATCCCTTGACCAAAGGGTTGAACTCTTGTCGCCGCGAAATGTACAACATTCTGACCTATTCCCCTCCGGGACTCCATCAATCCGGACCATCGCCAGTTTTTCATCGATGTACTCCCGTTACAATCCGGAAGATAGGATGGACTCTGGCATTGCCGCCGATGACCTTGAGTTTCCTGGTTTCGAGCCGGGTGAAATCAATGCAGATGCGCCTGGAGAACAGCTGCCCCGGGAATGCGAAGGATGCAATACGGATGTGAATTTGTCTTGGTGCCATATCTGTGATGTCACAGTGTGTGATGAGTGCTGGGGTCGGCAAGCCGCCCATGGCCCTGGCAGGAAGCAACAGACTCGAGGGAATCACGAACAAACAGAGTTGGGACTTCGCGATATAATCAACTGGATCTTGAGACCCAACAACGAGGGAGACACCGACGGTCGCCATGCAATGGATTATATTACCAAGTGGTTTGGGGTTACTATACAGCCTGGTGATGAAGGCGACGTTTCTCTGCAAACCACGCCTCGGTATCGCGAATTGTCAGTCGGGGGAGGGGTCGAGCAGAATCAGTATCCGGCTCTAATAAGTTTTGTTGGAGAAACCGGAGCAGGAAAAAGTACACTGATCAGCGCATTGATGAAAGTAAGCATCTAACTTGCACTTCGTATGTAAACCCTCCATTATGCTCATGCATGTCTCTTAGATCGGGGGTCTCGACGACCAGTCACAGAACAACAATCAACCGATCCGAACCCCAGTCATCGGGAACCTAAGTGATTTGGACACTCCTACCAGCAGCGACGTTCACTTATTTCCGGATCCTGCTACCCGAAACTCTGATCGGCCCCTTTTGTATGTGGTTATTCACGCTCTAGAAATTGCTTCATCTGTACATGTGAACTCAAACAGCTTACACATCTAGTACAGGTTTGCCGATTGCGAGGGTCTTGATGGCGGTAACAAGCTTCCCATTGCAGCGAGGGCGGTTTTGCGAATAGGAAAGTTCGGAACGAACCTCAAAGGAAAACGCTTCCAGGAGCTGAGAATTAAGTGGGCAACTGGAGAAAAACGATCCCGTGGATGGATGGTGAAAAAGTTTTATCCTAGGATTCTGTTCACGTTTAGTGATGTCGTGTGTTATGTGACCAAGAACTTTCGGTATATTTCCTGCTGCGAGTGGCTAACCACCCTTGCGGAAGTGTGCTAATGTTTGAATAGCACAATGGAAGTGGTTATAAGCAGGCTGATCCGGTGGGCAAATGCGGTATTCCAGACATCGGTGAACCAACCATTGCTCCCTTACGCAATTATTATTGTCAACGCTTTGGAGGATAAGGTGATTCAGTTACTTGCATATCCATAAGTGAGTACGTACTAACCAAGCACTTAGGGTGCCCAAGACAATTCCGGATGGTGGGATGACGATCCTACCATTGCGCAGCTCGACAAACACACGGATTCTTTCAAAGACGACCCGTTTCTGGAGAGTTTAGCCAGGGAGTGGCGTGCACGAGGCAAGGAAATCACGACGCTTAAAGACCTTATCTCTTGCTACTACTGCGGCATCAAAATCATATGCGTCCCTCACATGAACGCCGCTCCGTCACGTATCAGTACACAATACGGAAAGCTACAGCGTTTAATAAAGGATGCGTCTATGGAGACTTACAAGATGAGGCTGAATGCAGAGCTTCTGATGAACAGCGAAGAATTGGATATCTATTTTTCATATGCCTTCAACCATTTCTCTCAAAATCCAACAAAACCGTTTGATTTCTTAAATGCGGCATTCCAACACAGTCCTATCGAAGCAACGTTCAAATATCATATCCTCAAGGCGGCAACCCGGCTTATGGAGACCGGCCAGTTTGAGTCCGATTGCAAGTTGTTCGACGAATTGGCGCCTCTAGTTGCTTCCAGCATTTTACTAGACGTTTGCCGGAAAGGCTATCCGTTGAGAAGTATACACGTCACCACTGATTTAAGCGCCTGAATTCTGAATACATGCTAATGGGAAGAATAGCCACTGCCGCTGTGGAGATGGTGAGCAAATATGAACGGTTCTGCTATGCTGCACAAGAAGAATTTTACCAGCATCACTGGCCCTGCAACTATCGAGACCGGAAAGGCCGTCGCTGCGTCAACGTCGCAACCAAGCATCAAAAGGGCCACCAAATTGCAACCGGAAAAGTCGTTGCAGCTGGGTCTTATATTCCCGAACGAGAAGGCCTCGAGGCGGACGGCTTCCATTTCATCGAACTTGTTACAAAAACCTACAAGGAGCTCATAGAACGGCTTGACCGAAAACCGAAGGCACGTCAGGCCGCTATGCAGATTCAACGAGACACGTTGGAAAAGGATCCCTACCTAAAGATGTGGAATAATCTAAATGCTGCCAATAATCCAAGTACTGCCGCATCAAAAGCATACGCGAGCCATAGCACATGCTTTAGCTGCTTGTTTTCCACTCCGAATCATGCCTTATCATGCGGTCACGTTATTTGTGATATGTGTGTGGAGGATTTTTCGGAGGTTCCACATATTGACCACGTGCGTACGGTGACTGATTGCCCACTCTGCGGCAGTGGTGATCCACCATGGAAAAAGTTGTTGGTTATCAAGAAAAACCCTCGACAGACAGGACCACGAATTCTCTCCTTAGATGGGTATGCTTGTGTAGCAACTTCCTATTGCAAATATTTGCTGATTTGTCTTTAGGGGAGGTGTTCGGTCGATAATGCAGTTGCAAATTCTGTCTATCCTGGAAGAAAGGATTGGCTTGGGGATACCAATAAGAGAATTCTTCGACTTGATAATTGGGACAAGGTACGTCTTACAACCCTCGCGAGATTTCCTATACCAACTAACATGTTCAATTGGTAGTGCCGGAGGGATAATCGCTCTAGGTCTTGGTGAAAGACGGATGTCCATTGAAGAGTGCCTTGAAATGTTCCGCACCTTCTCACGCAAAGCATTCACAAGACGCATAGGAACGAACATACATGGGATTCGGTATCTAGTTGAGGCGCAACATCACAGCCAATATGAATCAAAAGGACTAAACCAATCGTTAAAGTTGTCCTTTGGAGAAAAGAAAATGTTTGGAGAGGCCGCAGAAACCTCCAATGATGCTCCTAAAAAGCCTGTAAAGGTAGGCGTCACCATGACATCGTCATCCGGGCGTCCATACTTGATCACCAATTACAACCGTGCCACAAGAAAGATCAGTACGTATTTGCTCTCATTGCTGATGAAATGATGAAAGTATGACTCACAGACAGAGTATAGATGCTGGATACGAGTTCCTTCGAGCGGAAGATCACAATAGAGAAATGAAGGTTTGGGAAGCGTAACTCTCCACCCTCCGCTTATATCCTTATGTGCTGGTCAAATGCGACTGACTACTTTTTAGAGCTAGGGCAACCTCTGCTGCACCTAGGTTTTTCAAGCCATTCTACCACGAAGAGTCTGGCAATATATTTTCGGATGGCGCACTGACTTTTAACAACCCTATCGAAATTGCAGAATACGAGCGGAAGATGATGTGGCCAGATCATATGCATCCCGACATTCTCCTATCTATCGGGACGGGTGGCGAGCCAAAGGAGGAGTTTGAACTCGGATCGGATCTCAGAGACCCAATATCGCAGCGGGGACTAGTGGGGTATTTAAAACGACTCAAAGCAATCGTTGCACATCAGAACAAACACGCCATGAATTCGGAGCTTTCTTGGGAGAACTTCCGCGGTCGCAAAAATCTAGAAAAACTAGAGGACCAGGCGTATCTCCGGCTGAACATGGAATTGTTGGATCGCGTCCCCAGAATTGATCAAGTCGAAGATCTGGATTATTTGATCGGCGAGGCGACGAGGTATGCTGAGGACAACGAAAACATGGTCAACATCACTGTCACAAAACTTATTGCATCGTTATTCTATATGAGACTCGATGAAGCCATGCCGGACCGTCATGACAACGTGCAACAACAGCATTGTAGAGGTATAACATCCTCGCCCCTCCCAGGAAGTAGCGCTCACGAAATGGCAGCTACCATCTTTTGCCGACTCGACGCAAATTCAGAGCCACTAAGGAAACTCTGCGAACGGATACGGTCGTCTAATTACATCTTCTCAATCAAGACTGGCCCCGATAAATCCAAGAGGCTGGACTCAAACAACAGCCAACTCCTCAATGAAGAGGAGATGTTCTCACTCAATATTGAGTTCTCAGTCCCGACTATTACCGAACCAATTCGGATTTATCTCACTTGCCGCCGTCGCGCAGAGCCTGATACTGGGCAATTAATTAGTGGATTTCCGTGCTCGCTTGACCAGCTGAGGAAGATGAGCAAGTAAGTAGACCAAAAAGCAGCCCTCCTAGGAATGAAACTACCAGAGATGTGTTATGCTAATACTAAGCTTGCAGACCGATGAGTTACTAGCATAACTTAAGGTCAGGTCAACTATGGTGTGAGCTCGATACTTGCACCGCTGATATCTGGCAGCTGGTCGTTTCATGGGCTTGCTTGCTAATCCAATTACATGGCTAGGTGAGAAGCGGAGGAAGGAATAATGAGAGAGGTAGTGGAATTGCGGGAAATACCTGGCACGAACTAATGGCTGATTATATTCTATACTGGAATAAGGATGGTTGATTCCGCGAAGTTCTGGTCTTAACTTCCATACAGCTGTATATAGTGTCTTGTCTTCGGTCGTTCTTATTTTGGGTTCACACACTGTCACTCGATATTTTCATCTGCATACTCTACTCTATCCATTCAATGCTCTGCGCGAGTAGAGCAATTAGTTATAAGCTTGGATGTATGTGGTATACCAGTCGTTTATCCGTGTACAATACCTAGATGCTGGAACAATTCTTGCATTCATGTTCTTTCAGTCACAATAAATCATGGGACTGTTATAATATGGAGGGAACAATGTGTATTAAATATATTATGTGTATTGTGTGCAGAGAAGGAGAGAGCGTATACGGGTACGGCAAGTATCAGCTACCCTATCTAATAGTTATACATATGGTTATCAGCTCGAAGCATTATCATTGGTTGACAGGTGTACGTACCACAACTGTAGCTGACTCAAGTATTCTCATTGGTGATATTCGAACGTTCGAACCTTGACACTCAGTACAGTACTTCAAGACCAAAAATCACATTCAACTACATAAATTCAAAACCCTTCGTTATCTCTAGAAATTCCCAGCATCACCACTCTTATCTAAATCATCTCCCATTCCCAAACACATTATATAAGGCATACACCGTTCAACAGCATGCTTACTTCATTCCACCACTTTGCCCACGTCCCAGCGACTGCCCTCCATTTCATAACCGCAGCTGCCATTAACAGCAAGAGGAGAGTGGGCGAGATTATCTCTACTTAGGTCTGAATTTCTAAATTTTCTCTATTAGCACTATCTCTATGCGGAACGAGATGGGATTGGATATATACTTATGGGTGTGCTTTATGAGTAGTCCTGGGATCAGACTCTGCGGCTTGTGTGCGACCGTTGGCATATGGGTTACCAAACGCGACCCTACCTCATCAGTCTCCACGTGGCAGCATGAAAGGTCGAGAATAACTTACATGCACGCTTCTGGGGAAGTCCACCAACCTACAAGTCTGGGCTTGGTAAATTTGAATGCTTCGCGAAGAATTGCCCGTGGAGAAGGAGGAGCCTCGCGGTAGATACAGTAGTTGTAATATGTTGTGCCATTTCTGACAACATTTTCAACGACAGTGTAGCAAATGTCAGGGTTATTGCTTTGCATGGTGGGCGCTGTAGATAGAGGCGTTGTAGATAGAGATCTAGAGGTCTTACGAAGATGTGTGAACGTGAAGGGAAAGAAAAAGTAGAGCAAAGTGACACCGGAAGAAGTAATATATTGATTGTACGATGTAATACTGAGTCACCCTGGAAGTCAGATTTAGAGTATTAGAAACCCGACCAGTTGCGATTGGAACTGTTTGCCTATCTACTCACCCGTAGGTACTCAACGCTTGACAGCGGTACCCCCTCGAAGGTTCTTCATTCTTCTGGGCCTTGGTGGGGTGATCGTGCTCCCCTTTTCGATCTTGACCTGGGCGTGCAAACTCTTCGAGTGATGAGCCATGATAATGGCATCCAGAAACCTAAGACAGTTCTTAGTGTTGGATAGTATAACTACAAAATCTCATACCGATAGTATTATACATAGCCAGTGGTGATGTTTCAAAGAGGAGGTACTCAATAGAAGTGAATTTTCGAAGCTTACGGTGGAGTGTACGTGACAACGTGCAAACAAATAGATTAAAATAACGGGGTTTTTATCGCCACAGAACTGGGCTGGGCCATTACTGTGGAGCTTCACTGTCAACCAACCAGAAGAATATGGAGAATTTACTAGAATGCACGGAATAGAACGTTCGCTGCACCACAACAGGCCGCTTTGCAACTCATACACGTTCATATGACCTATGATCACGGTAGCGTCACCTCTCGAACTATTGTGAAGCTTAAATAAACCACGGTCTTGATTGCAATCTTTGAGGATCGAAGATGTGAACATTTCAAACGCGGCTGACTGAAGAGGCTATGGCGATAGAGACACAATGTTCCCTATAATAATAGATCCCCAATTCTCAATTCTTCTTTGAGCTAATCCTGTCGAAGTTAATCCCTAGATCGATCGCAATCTTAGTTCAAAGGTTTTATCGTTCATTCAGACTTGTTTTGAATGCACTCAGCTCATCGAAATTTTCACAAGAACCAACGAACCCTACATCCATAGTTATAGGTGGGACGATGGATGGTCCATATTGAAATCCCAACCTTTAAATAAACTGACAAATTCGTTTCCTTTTCTTCCGATTCTGTAGAGCTCTGCTTAAGCTTCAGTTCCTTCTTTTCCATCCTTAATTTTTGGCTATTGATCCAGCTTTCGAAACCATTTTTTTACCTTCAAAACGGCTCGCAAATTTGATATCATGACCCACGAGCCCCCAACTGTTTCCATCTATCCAGGTCTGGGAACAACCAGTAAAGGTATTGAGATTGCCATACTCAAAACTTTGGTCCCAATTGTCGACAGTGCCTTCAAAGCCATCGGTCACATCTTTACCATCGAGGCCAAGGTTAGCGATATTACTGAACTCGACGCACAATTGCCACTCGTTCAGATGTTTGCGGAGTCTCCTGAGATTGCCGCGCTTGAGGGGCGTGCAATCCAGGCTGTCGAGGGTACCATTCCAGGGATTGCCTCTGGGAGGTTTGTGGTTGGCTTGAAGCTTACTTCGAGGCCTGCTACCGATACCTCGTCTCATTTCTCGGGTCACTCGACTCCGACTCGGTCGCTTCCTCCCCCAACTCCAGAAGACACTCGTATCACACCTGAGTCGACCCCCTACGCTATCGCCACTGCTACGCTGATTACAGCAACCACGGTGATCCAGAAGCACGGCTCGGAACACACAGTCAAAGTCTCCGTCACGAAGCATCAACCCGGGGATCCTCTTGTGCGGTGGTTGAAGGCGCCTATTTCAGGACCTGAAGGGGAACTTGGGGATGCTATCTTTTGGGCGGTTGATGAGGTGCTGCAAAATATGCAGCCGAACTACAGCGTGCAGGTTACATACTGGGAAGGCGCCGTTGATACCCCGACGCCTTTGGGTTACTGGAACTCCTCTGGTTTAACTTGCTCTGCGAAGGCTAGTCAGCCTACCGCCACTCAACCGGGAGTTCGTAAGGAACGTGATACGGTTATGAATATGAAGGGAGAAGTGGACACTGTCCCATATTCCACGTCAGGGAGGGACAAAAACACTCCCGCTGCTACTCACAACCTCTGCGGCACCCCCACGGTCGCTCCAGAAATCCCCACCGACCAAGAGAAGCAACTTCCTAGAGCCACATCGACGAGCGCACCCTCCGCTGAGGACATGGAGCGGTGGAACCTCAAGCCGGATGTCACGGCAAACGAGACAACGCTCGTAGCAGGATTGCGTGTAAAGGTGAAGATGGCGCAGTGTATTCATGATCAGTTGTGGAACTGGGGGTGTGGATGCGATGACTGTTTTGGGTATGAACCTCCAGATGAGGATGTGGATGGTGATATGGAGAGTGATGAGCAAGAGGACCATGGCGAAAACAAGTGACTATGATGATGGTTTACTCCAGTGATAGCGTTGAGTTTTAGTTGAACACAAGAGATACTTAAGCATTAAGAGGACGTCTAGACACGTACGGAAGCCTAGGTATGAATGTTATACTGGAGTACAGATATTAGCAATGCTCTAGATATCCTATCTTAAAAGTTTGGGATTTTTTCAGTTCCTTTGCTAGATATTGACTATAATTGAATGTTTAATATCATTAGTACTAATTGCGGCCAACTTTTCTGTATCTGTATTTTTAGAACATTGCGATGCCTCCCGCGAGCCTCCACATGCGTTATCATTCGGGTGAACTCTAGCGTGCGCTGTTACATATATATAAATCATCAATCAGACATACGACTTATAAGATGCGGATGGATATAGACAGATCAGTGTGTACGGATGTGTACAAGGGCTACCATATATATATGGCCTCGTCGCTACGTTAGATAGACAATCAATCAGCCATCTAAAGTAACAGATTGGACCGGAGGTCCGAACTCAGGTCCGAACTCAACAGCCCCACCAAGTACCGCAATAACTCAACAAGAAAGACGGCGTTAAGTTTAATAGGATTTGAATGGCTAGCCGTTCAATCTACCCATAATTTTGACGCCAATCGTAATAAACTCGGCGCTGTCTATTCCTAAACCCCTAATTATAATTAGCGAAATTTCAAAGTAAACCGCAAAGAAGCGTTACTCAGAAGAGTACTTATATCCCAACGAAGGCCATTTGAGAATATCAACGGTTTCGCACTATATATACTTAAGTAGCTCTATCCCGACATCTTTGCGCCTACTCTCACCACCCCGTCCTATAATACCTTTCATCCACAGAAAGCAAAGACTGAGTCAATCGACCTGCTATCCAGCATACGGCACGAACCGCGCCTCCAGCAGTAAACAGCACCCTACAATCACCAAATTCCTCCAGCGAATTGTTCCCCGCAAGCCATCGACCCCAGAAGCGATAGTTATTGCCATACTCTCCAAAACCACCAAAGTCCTCGCGCACGCCGGAACCCGACAAGTCTACCGCGTTACAGCTACTGTGATAGAAGTAGCGCCAGGAAGCTGCGGTTATCGACAGGTCATTTTCGGTACTCCCGAGGATGTCGCAGCTGCTGGGGAGGTAGTTTTAGTGGTGCGCAAGATGAAGCTCGGCAGTGATAAGGAGTGGAGAGTATTTGTTACTTTGGCCAAGGTTAGAGATTTAGTATGCGTGGTGGCTAAGAAACCTCCAATTGGTAATGTGGTTGAAATGAAGGTGTCGAGGAAAATGGGCAATGAGGGATTCAGACGGATGCACGATGAATTCTAGAGGGGGACGGAAGATTTGACAATGAAACCTCAAAAGCTCGCATTGACGGAAGCACCAGCAGTGCAAGAAAGAACGGAATGGACACTGGAGACCCGAAGTCGATATATTCGATACTATAGCTACAAGGAAGCTTGGTGGTTAGGTTGAGGTGGGCGGGGTTGGATAAGCTATAGCGTGTTAATCATGGAGAACGGGAATGACCTGAAAATTCAGCCTCGGGGTACCGCTGAGAATGGAGAAGGGCCCGCTGGGGCATAGAATCATAGGATCGGCCATAGGTGGGGTGTTTCTGGGAATTACAATATTGAGCAGCATACAGAAATTCAGTGTAGACTGTCTAGATCTCGAAACCCCAATAACGTCTATGAATAGAGCTTCTGTGAAAGACATTGCCATGTTGCTCGATATTTCTAGTACTAGATTTTATTTATAGTCATACTCTACTCTATCAACCAAAAAACTAAACCCACCAAAAAGATCACCGGGTAACAAACCCGCTCTTAGGAAAAAACCAAATGTAGAACCGATAACTTTATTCCTTTGCTTGTATACATATAACCCTCTTGTCCTCGCTCCGCTTAGGCGAATGACTTTCACATCAATAACGCCATCGCTTCTACGTACATACTAAGACCCCGAGCTCTTGCTGCAGCCCCACTTCGCCAGAATGAGGAAAGACGGTGTACCGAACCTGGAAAAATCTCAACTATGTACTCTACATCATATCGAACTTCTTCACTTGCAATCGCCATGATCTAAACAGTATTGATACTATAGATGTATACGTGGCACCCCTATAAAGACCCTGAGTGCCGAAAAATACTAGACTCCAACCATCTTGTTAAGGATAATTCGGGTGCGCATGTGGTTTTGGTGTGTTTCGCCACTTCGAATACCGTTCCCACACAAGAGCAGGTATGATCGTAAGCAGCATTAACACCGCGGTGTACACTGGATACATCCAGAACTGCGATGCAACCGTGAAGGTTTGGGCTCCACCTTCGGTGTGGATCAGGTTCGAACTAAAGATAGTCTGTAGGCACAGATCAGTACATACTCAGATTGCGGGGTTTGTTCAACATTACTGCAACAAGAGAAGCCGGAAGGTATAGCATAGCCACAAATGTCAGAATCTTCACCGATCGTGCATCTCTCTGCGAATCCTCTGTAAGCCTTGCAATAGCTTTCGTCTCAGAGAACGATGAGGAAGCAAGTTGACTGATCGTTTCGCCGTTCTGCCGGATGAGCTGGTTGGTCTGGTGCGTGGCATCGGAGGTCGCGTGGATTAATTTATTCGTCGCCAGCATATTCTCCTCGTTTCTGTATTGCAAAATTTGAAACAACTTGATGGAACTGGTAAGTCAGGTGCATGAAGAAGTGGTATTCACTCACCAGTTTCGATATTGATTCGGACTGCCCCAAGAGCATTGACATGCTTCGTTTGTGGTTCCTAAGCTGCACCATAATGATATCCATTTGAGCGAAGATGAAGTAGTCTGTACAGGAATCCTTCAATTTGCGGCAGTGCTTTTCGTAGCTGGTTGCAATCTCTATAGTTGAATCAAGAATACCGTGTACTTTTAGCATCTTCTTCCTCAGCCTGTGGAGTGCTTGATGGTCAGAAAATGTGACCTCGAAGTCGGCAGAGTGGACCCTTCCGACTCTCGAGAATAACGCTTTTTCCTCCTACGTATGGATAAAACGTTAGAATTGAGCTCTATGGATAGCCCCATCGGAACCTATCAACACTTAAACATACCAAAACATTCAACTCTTCCTCCAGGTCGTTTATGTAGTCTCTCCAGTCCCTCTCAGCCGAATCGAAAAGCATTGCATGTAGTACCAGTGGGTCAATACGTCTTCCCTCCGCTGTCATATCGATCTTTGAAGCTTCCAAATTCAGATATTCAACTACTTGAGCTCTATAATCATCCGAAGGTTGCACCATTATCCACCTGGATGTCCCCAAAGCCGAATCGTACTGCTCATATATTGCCGTATGCCTTATAGACCAGGGGCTTCCATTAGTCTTGCGGCCATTCTTCGCTGCATAACGAATGTTGTAACACAATTCTGCCGGAGCGAATTAGTAATCCGAACAAAATGCCACAACGAAACAAAAAGGCAGTGTGGATAACAACCATATGACCCATCCTTGAACCCTCCGGGGCTGGTAAAGTATCGACAGTTGTAGCTGTTAAAGAATTCGTCGCCTGCACTCCGTCTGTACCCAAAGCTGTGGATGTAATTCAGAAACGGTGGGAAGACTTTTTGTACACCCATGAGCCGTTTGAACAGATCGGACGTAATTTGTAGCGATGCATAAGTATTTCGTTGCTTCAGCACACTGTGGGATGTTAGATTTTTCCAAACTAGGGTTGATTCTATTAGGTCTCACACTATGGATTCTGCATTATCCCGTGGGTATTTCTAGAATTACAGTCCAGTCAATCATCTTGTATTTAGTCATCTGTGGTATAAAAGAGGGCCTACTTCCAAAAAGTGCTCAAGCGACTCTACGTCCTTATAAGACTGTATCCTACATGCCAAGCCATGACGTCAGCGAATGGAGGAGAAACAGCTAGAGTGTTGCCTAACTCTACGCGTTCCCCAGCGTGACGACACATCACATCGACATTCACTTTATCGGAAAAGAGCCGCTCCGAATCTCTCTCGAGTCGATCCCGAAAATATCCGACGCCATCGAGACAGGAAGTCCTGGCGGTCTCTCTGGATGGATACTCCTCCCACGGTACTAACTGTCCACTAGTACTGGTTCGGTCGGAGGATACATGAACGGTCATTCTTAGGTGAAAGCTGGCAGGAAGCGGTGATGGAGTACAGGTTTCTCTTGGTTAACAAGATAGAGTATGGTGTTGCGTGCGCAGCACATGACAGAAAGACAGGGAAAAAAATCTGTTCTTCTGTGCAGCTGTAGCACCGAGGTCTGAAGTACTATTTCCAGATTTGAAGACGCTGTGAAAACGAATGTGACTCGCGGTCGGGGGTGGTTGGTGGGATACGAGCGGCTAAAGCTTATAATTTTGGAAGTAATTGCCCCATGGGAGTGAAATAAGTTCAACTCCGCAAACACAGACGAAAACTCCACTCTAAAATGTGGTAATAATTTGCAAACTAAGCGGAGAACTTGGAGATAGTTCTGCACTTTTACTTTGATCCAAGAGCGGGGTGCGAGTTGGCGTTGTTGGTTTGGGGGGTCGTTTGTGGCTCAAAACGTTGAAGTGCTTTAACAAAATGCGTCACTCATCGGAAACTCGAAAGCTGGCAACAGAGCGAAGCGATTCCGATTGCGATCACAACTCGCTCGCGAATATTACTATACATGCATGCAATGTCCATCGATTGGAGCTATATCGACCCCACCACAGCAGTGACACGGAAACCGAACCCAGTTTTCCCACAACAACCTCGAGCTCAAAACACACTCCAGTAGCCAGAATTACGTTGTTTCATTTCTCTATTTTTTGGTGCTCCTACAAAGTCCATATTAGATATCCGAACTATGAGGGATAGTTGCGTATATGTACTTTAGTCAATTTTCGTGGCACAGTAAGGATAAGGTGTTCACCGATATCCTAGAAATCAAGTTAGACCAACATAGCCACAGCACACCGTTCGAATTCCTAGCTCACCTCGACTTCAAAGTTTCCTTCGCCGAAGAGACTAGGGAGAAGTTCAAACAATACGTCCAGGTCGACATAGCGTTCTTCGAGAACTTCGTTGAATCATCTTTGCAGTTGGTTCGTTGGAGCTTATATAGCGGGGGGAAGCTTCTCACCTTGTATTTATTTCTCATTTCTCCGCAAAGTAGTCAAGCCCCACGCTGCTATCGAAACTTCTTGGCAGCTGCGCCCCTCCCGGCAGAAGAAAATTCATCATTGTAGCCAGTTGTGCTACTAGTTTCAAATGCAGTATGTATCAGTGCGAACAAATTAAAGCGGTTATCTGCAAATCTTAAACGATCATAAAACACACCATTCTCTTCATAATTAGCCAGCTGGCACCGGTACTTATGGGGAGACGAATCACAAAATTGGAAAAGTGCTCAGAGCGCGGGATGGCTGCGGTTCAAATGCACATGTGAAAGGCCCCAGGATGTGAGCGCCAGTATGGAACATGCGAGTGAAGCCGGATATTTCAATTGGTCCAATCCGCCCCAAACCAATGCGCAGCCTCACGGGTTTCGACGTGTGGAGCCCAGCACGTTCCATGTAGAGAGTTCCGATGCATCGATGGTGGTGAGGGCGCGAGATGCCGTTGGAAATATCTTCTTCATATTGGGTTTCATCTTTTCTTGTAGCACTAATCAAGTCGCAACCACTTGCTAATAGACCATTAAACTTCCCAGAAGCACAACCGGAAGTGCTAAGTATTTCTAGAGCTAGCGCAGTTCGGCCCAACGCCTCGTGTAGAGTAAGTGCACCCGCGCGCCACCAGCAGTACATGCCTCTGCAAACAATCGGTAAACATAGCAAACCAAGTACAGTACATATATCGAACAAGTTAAAATAAATCAATCCAAGAAACCCCCACCGCAACCCACCCCTTAATCCAAAAGCATGTCATCGCTGATCCGCTTAACACTGCAATTTCGCCAGACGATTTACCACCTTGGTTTCGAACTGGCCCCGGATCTCATTCCTATCGCGACTCTCCCCAAAGTCGTTGGTTAAACACGCCATCACAGCGTCACAATAAAGGTCACCCATCGAGTTTCTCAAATTATCTGCACACTCTTTCACGAGGGCCTCTGAACGCTCATGGAGAGTGAGACCCACCATGGGCTGGGTGAGCTGACCCATGGTTCGCCATCTCCCGATCTCCAAAAGAACCAAGCCGACACTGTAGTAGTCGTGTTCAGGACGAAAACCATGGTCATTTAGTAAGTAGTCTGGATGGTGGTATATTCGTTGAATTGTATCGGCTGGTCCTTCCGTGGCTGTCTGGCGGCGGTCCCCACGGCTATGATTGAAGCCAATAAGATAAGGTGATACAACCGGAACGCGTTCTGATGCAGTGGTAGGAAGGAATATGATGTTGTAAGAGGATATACTTTTGTGAACCCAGCCAACTTTATGCACCTCAAGTACACAATGAACTATTTTGCGGGCGAGCTCGAATATCTCGCCTAACTCCGGTCGATCCCTCCGTATGGGTGTAATTTTAATCAGTTTTCGCAAGGTGATGGGTTTTAGATTCAATGTAGGAATTTCATAAATCAGTCCAAAGCGTTGGTTATCTTTGTCTCGATAATATCCCTTGCACTGGAGGATCCGTAGACCGGAACGTTCGACTTTGTTGGATATGCTGAGAAGCCGTGCGATTTTGGGGACTCTGGCAGATAATTCTTCTTCCAAGCTTGAATCATACCCAATCCATTCAATCAATGCACATACTGGGTCATTATTACCGTCTCCCAGTTGTTTGCTGGTGCCGAGACTATGGGTATCGAACGGCGAAGTAATATGGACATCAGAATCCTGCAAAAGGAATTCGTCGCGTTTATCGGGAATAGTGTAAGCCTCGTCCGTATCTTCGATGGTTCCGGAGTCGGAAATATAATGTTTGAATTCTGCGAGCGCACCGATGTTGTTGTACTCGGAAGAAGTGTCGCTTCGGAGAGTGTTTGATATGCATTGCAAATCTTCGGTGGTTTTGCCATCAAGCATCGCACTCTGTAGCGCACGATTCATTTCGTCGACTAACTTTGAGGGCATAGAAGCCCATAACTTATCGTTAAGCGTTTTTAGTCGGAAAAATGTTGGGCTTAGACGACGCGCACTCCAAGACTCAATAAAGTGAAGCTCATCCTCAACGTCGGTGAGGATGTCGCTAATTCCGGAAGTGAATTCCTGGGATAGGGTGATAACCTGCTCTCGAACGCCGTTAAACTCCCCCCTGAGCCCAGCAGTATCACCCCAAATCCTATAGCGCTTGCTCTCCATTTCCAGTTCGACTGGTCCACCAGGTGACAACGAGTTCATCTTCCTTAACAAGTGCAAGAATCTATCGCAGGAAAACTCGAACATCGCTTTATGAGCTAGGAATAAGAGCTCTTCAGTGACCGCTGTCATTTTAGGGCGCGCCTTCGGTTCCATCTTGAGGAGCTTCTGTATCAATCCCACAGTTCCCGATAGGCAATCAGATTGGGAATTCTCCCCAGCCCTCTGGAACCAATCTTGAATCGCTGGATTCAATCGTCCATTCGCATGAAATGATTTGGTAGTAAAAGTCCCACGATTGGGAACATATGTTTTGGTTCGGCGACTCATCTCAAATTCTGTGACGCCCTCGGGACCGTATTGAAGGAACGTTATTATCATAGCAAGAATACAACCAAAGGACCAAACATCAGCCTCTTTTCCTGCACTAGATCTCCCTCCAGCCCCTGTCAGGCTCGGCAGACATTCTGGGGCATAGTAAAAGCCCTGAACCCTTATTTGACTCTCTTGGGGGCCATCGGAAAGCTCGAGGCGAGACAGTCCAAAGTCTGTAAGGAGAAACTTGTCGTCTTTTACAAGAATATTCTTCGGCTTTAGATCGTAATGGCAACCGACCATTTTTAAATCGTAATCGCCGACAAAGAAGTTATGGATTGTTTCGATGGCAGAGGAAAGGCCGTGAGCCTCGCGAAGGATGGCGTGGCTATGGCGAAGATTCAGAGGGCGCTGCATTTTTCCCTGTAGCAGTGCTTCGAGATCGCCATTGGCAAGTGGAAAGATGAGGTTATGCACCCCTCGGTAGCTGTACGAAGTTAGAAGAGCGATGATGTTGGGGTGCTTTATAGCGCGAAGAGATGCCAAAATTCGTTCCTCTTCGTTTTCTGCATTGTGGTGGTGCTTCGAATTAATTTTCTTTCGAACAACAATCGCCTGTATAACGTCAGTAAATAAATAGCAAAATTGAAAGCTTGAATACTCACATTGCCATCGAGATCAAGGTTAACGAGCCGCTGATGAATTGGGCATAGCATCATCTTTGAAATATCCCCGAAGCCTCCAGGAGCCCAGTCTTCGCCCTTAATGAACGGTAGGATGGAGCAGTCGTCGAAGACACGGTGAGATCTGTCATTTCGAAGAACTGGAGTAAGAACCTTCCATTGCATTTCACAAAATGCAGCGGCAGTGCTAGCACCGTAGCCATCTTCAAGAACTGTTCTTGATTCCTCTAAGTCCAGTGGAAGCTTCGAATCAAGTGATAGCCCTTGCAGCGGGTCCCGCTGGAGGAATTTCAAGATCGCTCCCTCACGCTCCATAAGGATCAAAATTGCAAGAAGCTTCTTCCCTCCTTCCAAAATCATCTGAGAGAGCTCTTCCTGTTTGTAGAAGGCCCTCTTGAATTGGCTACCAGAAAGTACTCTTTTGATCTCTGGCTCAGTGAGCGTCTGCTCCAGTAATTTTTCGGGAATAAAGCGCCCTCCATCAACAGTTTCGACTTCCAGGTTAAGAAGTTTCTCGCGCAAAGAGGCCATATCGATATATCCACTTCTACTTAAGCCCGAGATCAGTTTCGAATTGCTTCCAAGGCTAGGTTTATAATGAACAAAGTTTTGTACCCCGGTACTTAGCCTCGGCGCTTCTGTTCGTGGAAAGGATAGTTGCCGTATAGATGCAAGTCTAGTAGAAAGCCAACCCTTGCGGAGCGAGAGAAGAGTTGCTTTTACAATTAATTTGGGGCAGGGTCTTCCACTTCAATATATGTTCCAACCCATCGACGCTCGGGAGTCCGCGAACTAAAATGCAGGTGGCTAATTTGGGGTTTGAAACAAAAATTGTGTGATCACCCTCCACACCACTACATACAACACAGCAGTTAGCGTATCAGACTTGCAGTTAATTGAGATCTAGGAATAAATCTGATGTCAAAACTTAGCTGTGGAGCAGATGACAACAAAACACTCCCAGATATGACTGCCTGTGAGTTCTACAGCACTTACCATTGGTCATCCGATGGTACATATATTTGCATGTTTTTGATTCCCAAACAATTCGACCCACCTTGCAATTAAAAAGCGAGTGAAGCAATAAGCCCTAGTTGCTACTCTTCTCATGTGCATTACGTTGCTGCCTTACATGTAGTTGCGAGTAACAGGCGCATATATCTCTGCCTCTATAGTTCGCGAACATTCCCCAATCCGCGAACTGAATGGTCTAGTTTGCAAACCGACTAGCATATATTTCCAGTTCTTTGAACAGATAGGAGGGCACAGGCCCATTCCTATGTTTCTAGACGCAGCGTAAACAAAAAATAATCCTATCGTTAATGAGACAGCAAAGCCCCGCATATGTTATTGCAGAGATTAATATTAACACCTGAACTATTATCCTCAGTTTGTCAGGAATCTGCATGTCCAGTATATACAGCCAACATTCGTCTTGTGACCCTAATAAGGCCCACAGCAAAGCCCGACTCTTCATATCTTCCGAGCGCACTTGACGACGCGACAAACACCCAGTAAGGGGCTGGCCCCGTGGCGCAGTGGTATCGCTCCTGAAAGTATAGGCGGGGAGTATACGGTCACAATGCTATGGGTTCGAATACCAGTGCCAGCCCCCCGGTGTGAAGGGGGCAAAGGGGAGCGGGTGGGGAACTCCGCCATTTAACCGGCTTGCCCGGAGGCGGAGGGGATATGGGGCTCTGTCATACTCTAATTAGAGTGCATACAGTATGAATAAAACAAAACAAAAACACCCAGTAAGAGTCTTCTCCGGATCTAGAATCCCTTCCACAAGTTTCTATCTCTACACCAAATCCAGAATCCCGCCCACCCCACGGAAGAATGAGTTCAGTTACTTCAGTATATGTCCAGTCTTCCTTGTACCAAGAGGATTACGTAGCGACGTCGACCTATGCTGCCGAAAAGCCTACCGCCGACCCCCATTACGACCTCGTCTCGTTTTTAACGGTTATCCAACGGTTCAATATCAGCATATTGCCCGTCATGTGGAACGCCCTCAAGGCTTTCAGTCAAGGCGCTACATCTGCTATCTGTCAATCCCATATCAACATTGCACTAGAATTGGCCTTCAAACGCACCTCCAACCTCTTTAGGAAGAAGGGAGAAACAATAGCATTCCAAATCTTAATATCAAAAATCATGGTACTTGGAACACGGTCGATCCGAAATCATCCGAATATCGTCGATCTTGAAGGAATCTGTTGGGAACTTGACGACCATGAGAACCTGAGTCCTGTATTGGTGTTCCAAAAGGCACAATACGGCGACCTTGCTAGGTACTTGACATCAACGGCAGGAAAGGAGAGTTCTTTTGAAACCAGACTGAGCATCTGTGTTGATATTGGAAATGCTATTGGCGCCCTACATCGTAGTAGTAAGTGCTCCAACAACAGATGGTTTTCCTTCAGCTAACGTATAGCGGATATTGTCCATGGTGACATCAAGCCACAGAATATACTCATATCCCAAGATAAAGAGGGCCATCTGACCGCGAAGATGACCGATTTTGGCTACTCTTGTCTTGGATTAACGGAAGAAGAGAAGGTCGCCGAGTACTAGCCAAGTCTCCCAGTGCAAAATTGGGAATATTCCTCACATAATTTATATCCACTATACCATAACTATTATTTGATTGAATTCGCGATTTTTGTGGTTGCGTGGAATGCGTTTAAGCAGCATCTATTCGCCCAATTGACAAACCGCCACTCAGCCCGAGACATCTAGAGCCTTTATAGCGAATAGGAACTACTGCTGAATGCTGGGTATGCGAGCAGCATGAACTACAAAAAATCGCGAGTTCAACCAAATGGTAATACAGTAGTCTAGCGCCTAACTGTTTTCACTGGCGCGAAACCCTTCAGCGAAACAATAGTCGTCTGACAGACTCCGTCGTATGAGTCGTTAAAAGCCCTCTTGCAACCCCAACAGAAGCCCAGTTCTTACAACTTTGTGGCCATACTTGATAGACTCCAGCAAATTCCTTACCCCGCATAACGACTACAGTCAGTACTACTAGCGGAATCCAAATTCTTTATACCCTCACAGTCGTACTTCAAGGCAGGTTACCAATAGCCGTCTCCTGCAGAATTCTTGCTTCAATTCTTTCCTCTACAAAAGAACTTTACCCGGAAAATGAGTGTATATATATCATCCTCCCAATACCTCGAGTCGATATTAGTCACCACGGACGAAAGCTCCAATGATCCTGGGCCCCATTACGACCTCATTGCATTTTTAGCGATCGTTCAACAGTTCAAAATCGATATTTTGCCGGTTATGTGGGATGCCGTGGGTGCTGTGGGAAAAGGCGCTACAGCCACCGTTCATCAATCCACTGTCAACATTGGACTAGAATTCGCCTTGAAGCGCACCGAACAGCTCTTTAAGGCTAGGAAAGCACCGAAAGCGTTTGAACTCTTAATATGGGAAGTTACGGTACTAGGGACTCCGGCAATCCGAAATCACCCGAATATAGTTGATCTTGAAGGAATATGTTGGGAAATCGACAAAGAATACCAGGAACTGAGTCCTGTATTAGTGTTTCAGAAGGCACGGCATGGGGATCTTGCTGCCTACTTGACATCACCGGCAGGAATGAGGAGTTCCTTTGATACCAAACTAAGCCTCTGTGTCGATATTTCCCATGCTATTGACACCCTGCATAGTAGTAGTAAGTACTCCAGAGTCAAGTAGTTTTCGGTCAGCTAACGTACAACGGATATTATACATGGCGATCTCAAGCCACACAATATACTCGTGTATCACGGTGAAAACGGACCGACAGCGAAAGCAACTGATTTCGGCTATTCCAGTTTTGGATTAACAGAAGAGGATCGTGTACGACTCCCTCGTTCGTGGCCTTGGTACGCCCCGGAACGCACAATAACTCCTAATTTCTCACTGAGGGATGCAAAAAAGACGGATGTTTACTCTTTTGGATTGGTTTGTTTATATACTCTATTCCGGCATCACTTTGGGGGCCCAGGAGAGGATAGCGAATCAATACTCAATGAATGGAAAACCTCAAGCTTCGAACATAAGTCTGGAATAGTTTTAAAGGTTAATGAGCTGTTACATCGGGCTACTGGCTTAAGTGACACCCTGAAAAACTCCTTACGGGAGTTTTTCCAGTCCACACTTCCAGAACGCCCGAATCGCAGGATTACCGATTTCAGAACATTGATAGGTTATCTTGAGTAAGTTCTCATTATACTGTTGATATACGGCCAGCCTAGAACGTCGAACTAACGTCTTGGTTCGCAGAACGGGACGGGTGTCCACAACTTATCGCCAACGCGCGCTGATACCAATCTCGAATCTACATGTACCTATTCATGCCGAGTTCAGTGTAAGTCTAGTAAGCGTATGAAGTAAATGCAGAACTAATCTTTCCCAAGGTAGCAGAATCCGTACTAGCAATGAGCCATCTTGACTATCGAGTACGGGAAATAATCAGACGGTGTCTTGAGGCCAGGGCTTCTAGTAATGGTACACAAATCTGTCCGAAATGTCGACCGAAAGCGGCTTTCGAACTGGCCTTCTGTTATCAGTTGGGATTTGGTGTCCCGGCAGATAAACATGAGGCCTCACGCTGGCTCACGCTTTCTGGAAAGAATATGGAAGTACTTGAAAAAGAGATCGAGTACACCAAAAACAAAATAACACCAACATACACTAGCAGGATCGTCAAAAAGGTGGCACCGACACAAAGCATCAATTCCCTCGAACTGTCAGTACAGTACCTAATGCTCGGTTCCCTGAAAAACATAGAAAATATTTATGAAAGAGAAATCTTGAACATGAAAGCGTCGCTCGGAAAGGCACACCCTGTCTCAATGATCTTGGGGGAAATTTTGGGTCGCGTCTTTTCGCAATATGGATATTACAGAAGAGCTGAACAACTTTTCAATGAATTGGTTGAAGTAGGAAAGAAACGTTATGGTCAAGATCATCCTTCTACCCTGACTAATATGGCCAATCTCGCATCGACATATAACAAGCAGCAGCGGTGGACGAAGGCCCAGGGTCTGTCAATGTATGTCATGGAAGCAAGAAAGAGGGTGCTCGGCCCCGAGCACCCAGACACCTTAACCAGCATGGGCATCCTCGCTACAACATACAAGTATCAGAAGGGGGTGCAGGATGCAGAAGCTCTGGAGCTGCAGGTTCGTGATAAGACGGAGAAGGTGCTTGGCCAAGGGCATCCGGATACCCTAACTAGTATGCACAACCAAGCATTGACTTATTGGATGCAAGGGCGGTGGAAGAAGGCCGAGGACCTGCAGCTGTGGGTCTTGGACATGAGAAAGAATGTGCTCGGTCACGTGCACCCAGATACCCTGAACACTATGTGCGACCTTGCAGAGACATACAGGAAGCAGGGGCAATTGAGGAAGTCCAAGAATCTGGAGCTGGAAGTCTTGGACAAGAGAATGAGGGTGCTAGGCTCAGAACATCCCGATACTTTGGCCATGGCCGCTTCACCAAACAGTTAGAGGAGGAAAGGGAGCTGGAGATGTCGATGGAATCGAGGGAATGGGATGAATCGAGGGGATAGGATGTCTGTCGGCGGATAGCTTGAACAAGCCCAGTAAATAGACACATTAATTATAATACCCCCATTATCTCCGGATCCAGATCTCTTCTGTCTATCTCTGTAGTAGTTCTTTCTGTACTTCAGCTAGCCTGAGCATCAAGACTTACACCTCTATATATGAGACTGCGCACTTAATCACGATCGGCTGGAAGGCACGGAGGCGAAAAGGGGTTGCTGGACAATAATTCAGATACTGTATCCGAGCGATCAAGTTCTGACAATGATTCTATTAAAACCGAATCAGAATCTCAAGCTCTTTTTTCGTAATCGACTCTGCATCATACACATGCAACCCCTAGACGCCGCAGTCAACTTTAGAACTGAATTCACCCATGGCCTAAATCCTGCTAAACAACTCGATATACTGAATTATACCTAGTCTAAGTAGCTACCAGAGTTGACCCGTATGCTGTTGATCAAGGACCTCCAAGATGTTCTATAAAGTATTCTCATGAGCATAGCACTGAGGGTTCCCATTAAAGTACGTCAACTTTGGGTCCGGAAACGCACTCGTGCACCTAGGAATTCTCTTAATCCAGCTGCAGCGATGTCCTTAGACCCTGAGCACTCCGTGCTCAAAGCATAGACTAGTCAATGTGTACGTACGCCCTCATCACCCATACATCCGCTCTTTACTATGCTTCTCCCCCTTGGTTACAGACACTGCTTCATTGTATTCTGCGGCACCTCGCTCCACTTAGACGTTATAAAAAAAGAAGAGGGCAACCTAATCATAAACTTTGTTGGTAGTTGCCTTGTGGGTGGCGCAACCATTCCCCCACCCTTCGATCGTATCAGTGACCCTTCATACGTACGCACTGTATCCCGCCGCTACCGTGATCACAACGAACAAGAGCGCAGTATAGTCATAATTTATACATCCAAATACCTCTTTCACAGACAAATAGGCGTATATATATGCAATCGCATCAAAAAAATAAACCATCAAATACAAAGAAACACTACCGCAATTACACCCTTCCCCGCGATCTTCCCCTTCCTCCAACCCTCATTCCAATATTGAACGAGTCTCTCCATTTCCCTTTACCTCCAACCACAGCAACTGGCACCGGTTCTTTCGCCTTTCCCTCAATAACCACTAGCTCTTTACTTCTCTGCCTCTCAGCCGGTGCATCATTGCAGCACTTGATACAGGTAGGAAAACTTGCCTGGACGGTATTCTGGGACGTAAACCGGTTCCTTGGTTGCCGGCTAGAAACACCATCAGCACGAAATTCATCGCTCGTGGGGTCACATACAGGTGCAAGCCCGTAGCACGGCTGCGCAGGGTGGAACTGCACGCCTTGCGAATACGCCTGCAGTTGCGACTCCATCTCTCCCTCCAAAGCGTCCTCATAAACCTCTTCCATATCGTCCTCGAACTCAAAGTCGTGGCGTTTCTGGTGTCCGCCCGTGGGCGGTGCAGGCCTGACGGGCCGGGGTCGGGGGATGTTGATGTCGATGGGGCGGAGCACACCGTTTGCGCCTCCATCAGGAGGGGTTGGGCTAGCAATGGCGGGGAGGATCGCAGCAATGGCAGTAAGGGGGATAGTCCACTTCATTTCGGCTGCTGAGAAAAGGAAGGTAAGATGAGTGGACGATGGTTGAGAAACAATGATTTTGGGTTCTATTTAAATCAGAGAAGCTCCTCAACAGGCGGACAGATGAACGCAACTAATGGTTGATATATCGCGTAGAATGCTAGAATAGATGGTTATAGAATACGCCTTAGAACATTAAGAGGAGGCCTAGGTGTCTATAATTTCCTCGAAACTCAATACCTAGAATAAATATCGTTTCTAACTCTTTGCCTACTCGAAGTTTGGCCCATCAAATATGCAGATAGGCTTTACAATCTACCATCTCCCGTAGGTTTGTTGTGGTATCAAGATTTCTGGCCAGGCCCTCAATTAAGTATATTGCGGAACTTTCGAACTCTATCTTATCAGCTTATTCTCGTCATGGCCGACCCAGAACCCACCATTCGTTACTCCTTCAAGCCTACTAAAAACGTCTTCCGGACGTCCGCCCGTTCCGCAGTCGCCTGACCCGGGTATCCCCCAACCATATCACCTCCAAAGTTCCGGGATCGCTAGTTATATGGTTAACTTATAGTTAAACAGCTGAAGTTCAACAGTTGTTTACTGCTCATCCTAGATCCACCCGCAAGGATCAGTGTTTACTTCCCTTCTTAGGCCCATCTCATCGTGAGATCTTTGGCAGTAATAAACGACACTCTCATCCCCTGTGGCCATCTTCTTCTCCATCCACTTTCCATTCTATCAACCGCACTCCAATCGTCTGCTTCCATCCACTTTCCATCCTATCGCCCTCGTTTCAATCTTCTGCTTCACTCGCTCCACATAACTCCAAAATGAACCCACTCTACCTCCTTCCCTTGGCCTTCCTCGCCTGCAGCGCCGTTCCGGCCCCCGATGCTGTAAGCACATCCGTTTCCAGGAACCCGTAGCAGTTGCTCACAGTTACCAGGTTAAACCTAACGCGGCGGCCGTACTTGAAGCCAGACAGGTCGACCTCACCCTCATTATTGACCCGACCTTCACGGTCACTGAGGACATGGTGGTCTCCACCACCACTGAGGTTGTTTTGGTCACCACCACTGAGGCCGCTGCGGACCCCACCGCCACATCCACCACCACAACCACCACCACCACCACCACCACTACCACTACCACTACCACTAACACCTGAGTATTGGTAGGGAGAGAGCGGTATAGATGCGAGGCGTTTGAATTCGGTGGAGGGGGATGTTAATGGGAGTGGTTGTGGTTTTTGCTTAATTAATTAAATGCTCTTAAAAGTTTCAATCCACAGGTTCAAAAATTTTACCTACCGCTCCTCTAAGCATGCATGTGAGAAAGTCGGCGTCACAGAACCCTACTCGTCTTTTCGTCATAGATGCATTGTGCTCCACCCACAAGTCTATGCTCATGCCGTGACAAAAGAGACAAAACTACAGTACCAGGGATTCCCGCATGGTCACCCACTGCAGTACTAACCTGGCGATGTTATGCTTGGATATGACTGAGCGGACGGGAAGCCTCATTTTCATAACTCTATGACTGTAGCTGACACCCCTTAACCAATTTTAATGATATTCAAACGCACAAAAAAGCCAAGTCTGGTCATTTCTGCATAGACAGCACCATGTGCCCACTACTAGTAGCTGCAATGATGCAAAAAATTGTAGAATAATGCTTAGTATGCAACTTGATATCGATAAAAGCACGAGCGATGGTGCACGCTAGATTTTGGGGGGCAACGAGGAGCAACATCTCATTGCAGATAATGGTACACACGTTTTCAAGAAGTAGGACTTCCAGTGTAACTTGGACTGACCATGATTAAAGGCATCTTTCATGTACCAAAGCCGGCCATTTTAAGTTTACCCAGACCCGAGAACATGAACACCAAACAACTATTTCATACAGATCCATAAATATAAATTAAAGATATATCAAATCAGGGAAAGCATAAAGGTGAATTGTTGGTTTGTGGAAGACCACGGTGCTTAGAACACCCGATGCTGTAAATGCCACTATGGGATCGAAACCTGAGACCTTCATTCTTTTGGTCCTCGTTAAATTCCACAGGGCATACGTACCCTATTGGTCGCTCGAGAGATTCTTAAAGTACTATGTTTTCGCATAATGATAAAGGCTATGTAGTAGTCTCGAACCTGATGATAGATTTCGTCAATCACGCAAGAACTGATCGTTTAGCTTGACTAGCAGAGATTGTAAATACTAGGAGCAGGTTCGAAACTTGCATTGATCATAATTCTACGATAGTGCTATAAACACCCAAAATCATAGGCTCAAACCCTGTGATAATCGCTCTTTTGGTGTTGTATTCTCCTGCATATAAGTTCGTCTCTTGCCCCCCAGAGCACATTCACAAGACGGAAATACCGGTATGCTACTACTCACATAGCCCCCTCAATATAGGTTAGAATTTACGTCAAGCTTGAGGCTTTATACAATGCGACAAACAAGAGCTAGACGCTTAGCTCAGTTGGCGCTTTAATGCCAGTGCCGAAAACACTAGTGTTGTAAACACCCGAGGTCGCAGGCTCCAAACCTGGTTTGATCATTCTGCAGTATTAGAGGCTGTAAACACCCAAAGTTTCAGGCTCGAAACCTGCGATAGCCAACTCTTTTGCTACACTCTTGTCCAGTCGCAGAGCATTACTTAAGCATACTATACTAATTCCGCCTTCACTACGCCATCTTTATCCAAAATTCCCTTAATGACTCAGATTTATGGTCTTGTATCCCCTCTATACCGGTGATGCCATATCGGTTCCAATCCCGCTCTCCCCATTTAAGGATCTACCAAATCACGGAATATACAAGAGCCAAACACTTAGCTCGGTCAGTGCTTTAAACGCCAACTACAGGCGCTGAAAACACCAGGGGTGCTACAAATACCCGAAGCCACAGGCTCGAAACCAGCTGTAACCACTTCTTTTGCTGTCTATATTCTTGCTTGTCCTGCTGTAGAGCACCCTATCCTGGTTCTGCTGTATATTTAGTGCTTAGTCCGAGAACATAACAGAACTGCCCTCATAAACCAGCATCCGCCTCCTTCGCGAGACAATTTCAAGATAGCGTCGTAAGCAGTGGGGAGTTAAAGAGAGCGGAGACGCAGAAGACGGAGGCAGACGAACTAACCGATATATGCTTTCGAAGACGGAATTATCGAGGTTCAACTTCGGTCAAGCAAACCCCAAGGCGTATTCACATCAAAGTATATTGCTGTCAAGCGGCCTCATTGAATTGCCCGGCCAGAAACGCGCCGCCTGAACCCCTTGGGCCATACCTGATGATAACAGGCGAATTCGCTTTGCTCTTACCTACCCCTAGCAGTCGGTTTGAATTGCGGGCTTTGTCGAAAAAGAAGGAGTCGGTCGTACTCACCAAGAGGTGATGTCACACAATCTCACTCGTCTCATCATCATTGTGAATCACTCGATATCAAGATCTAAAAAAACCCAGTCCGCCCCCGTGGACAAGCCGCGTATACGCATACCCCCAATTATCTACAAACCTTACAAGCCTCTATTATCTGCCGCCCACCTGCCAGTCTTCAGGAACCTCGGTATATTAAATAACCCCTGAAATGTTCTATCCCCATCCACCTACACCCGTCTCCCAGCCACCCTCATCCAACAACAGGCACTTCCAGACGAACCTACCGGCCCGCCTGCCGACTCAGCCAACCCCAACCCCAGCACATCACCAAGTCCGCAACTTCGAATTCGTCTTCAAATGAAAATTCACGTCTCCCACTTCGCTATGTGCAATAATTTATCTCATCTCGATAACTTTCCCCATCATTACACTCCCCTCCACTCCGGGACTTCAATTTCCTTGCACAAACGTGAAACAGCCGTCCAGGGGTTTAAAGTTACCCTCCAATAATTATCTAGCGGCTCGGATCATGGAATATTGGTCCTTCATCATTTCCACCGGCTCCAACCAGGAGATCGATCGTCCCCGCTCTCTATGGCATTATCACTCGGGGCATGATCCGCAAAACCCAGGCCTTTCATCAGTTACAGCACGGCTATGTATTAATATTCCGTCACTTAATCTCACTACGAACTGTATCTAACAGCTCGGGTATCCACATTTTCCATCTTTATTGAGTATATGCATCCTCCTAGCTCCACCAACCACCCCAATTCTCGGCCCGGTAGAGTTCTATTGATATCTACCGTTGTCAAAAACATCCCCTTTCAGCGATTCCAAAACAAACATCCTCTTTTGGCCATGTGCATGTCTAGCGCTCCATATCACCTCCCTATCACCACATCACGAGGAATCCGTCAAAACTGCCCCGCAAAAAAGCTTTTTAACCTCGTAAAAAAATATATATTCATCTTGCGATAAAACAAAGGAGACCATTATATCCCCGCATATCCCACGAAATATCACCATCCCCCATGAATATCACATCCCTTCTCCCCATGAATATCACATTCCCTTCCCAAGAATATCAACCCATCTGTGTAGAGAAAAACACCCCAATGTCCCATTCATTAACGTCCGATCCCATCCCGTCCGTTTCCGTTTGCTTCCAGCGATCCGGCGAGCAACCATTGAAGATAACCTTTTTTCCTACCATCGTATCCCCCCCCCGTGACATCCCCCTCATATGAACCAAAAACACAAAACATACAAAAACTCAGAAAAGCACAAAACACGCCTCACAAATACATCCCCCATATCCATCATAATACACCGACCAATCCCCCAACCCAAAAAATCCTTACAACTTGTGGGCCAAGTGGACAATCTTGTAGTCGACCGCAAGCTCCTTGCCATGGTCCGAAATGACAAGAACACGGACGGAACCGGACCCACGGCCAAACGCCTCCTTCAGACGGCTCCAAAGGTGGCCCTGGTCAACGACCTTAAGACCCTGCTTGATCTCTCCGGTCTCGGTCATAGCGACGAGCTTACCGTCATCGCGGATATCGATGAGACGGTACTGCTTGAACACTGGGCCGAGAAGGCTGTGGAGAACAACCGACGGGGAGGGGTGGGAGACAACGCAAGGCTCCTCATGCAGCTGCTTGGTGAAGAGATCCACACCGAGGTATCGGTGCTGGCCGGTCTGTGCCGAGGTGGTGATGCGGATGATCTGGCAGGGCCTGTGCTGGAGGATCACGAGATCGCCGATACGGATGTGGTGGCAGGGGATGGTGAAAGTGGAGGCCTTGGGCGCATGGACGGAGGAGATGGTTGCCGACTTGTAGGTGGGAATGAGCTCCTTTGTTCTGTAGGGGGCGTCAGAGACGGACCCGTGCTCATCGGCGTAGACCGAAGCCTCATACTGGTTGTATTGCGTGTCGTACTTGCCCATTTTTGCGGTGGACTGCTTGTCCTCGGAGAGCGAAGTTGCGGAAGTGCCGGAGGTGGAAGACTTGGAAGACTTGGTGGCAACCGAGATGGGCTCCGGGATGATAGTGGTGGTTTCCCTGATGACCTTGGTCTCGGAAACGATGGGGGCGGGGAACTCGTCTACGGTGTAGGTCTTTTCGGGGGAGGTGGAGGTGGACGGGTAGGTGGTGTCGATAACTACGGGGCGTTCGACAAAGACGGCGGGGGCGTGCGACGGCTTGTGGGTGGATGTGTGTTCACTGAAGCGGGCGTGGTCAAATTCCGAGCTGGAGCGGCCGGAAGATGATTGGTGTGAGGGGGTGTGGTGGTGGTGGTGGGAGTGGTGCTGGTGGTGGTGGTGTTGGTGGTGACGGTGGTCGACGTGGGGGAGGTGGTGCTTGATGGATGAGATCACAGAGTGAGGTCCTCTGAGATGTCCAACGGTAGGGTGGTGGTGGTGGTGGTGGTGCCTACGCGACTTTGACGAGTCCGAAGACGAGGATGAGGAGGACGAGGAGGAGGAAGAGGACGAGGATGAATCGTCGTCCCTGTAAACCTTGTGGGTCTTCTTCACAAGCACGGTCTGGGGAGCGTGGCCGTGAGGGTGCAGATGAGGGCGGTGGATATGCTTCAACGGGTTGAGGGAGTGGTGGTGGTGCTGCTGCTGGTGGTGGTGCTGACGGTGACCTAGATCGGAGGCGTGCGTGGTGGCGGTGATGTGCTCTTCGGTTATCTGGAGGGTATTGTGGTTTCCGTGACCTTCCCGCTCGTGCTCGAAGTGAGAAGAGGAGGAAGACAACGAAGGCTTGCTGGTATGCTCAGATAGGACTTCTTCGTGGATCTGGGTGTGGCCTTCCTGGTGGGAATAGGACGAGGGGAAGACACTTAAGGGGATGGGGATTCGAGCTTCAAAGTCCAGGTTGCCAGCTTGAGTGATTCTCCGGGGATTTCTTGTCGTCCGAACACTGAGTGAAGGAAGACAAGAACGGGAGAATCCTTCTTGCTAACTGAAGGGGTTATAGAAGAAGTAGAGGGTGTGATTGACACGTAATTGATGGACGGAATGGGAGCGGTGGGTACAATGCGAGTCGAGAGGAAGAAGGGAAGAGGGAGGGAGGAGGGAGGAGGGAGGAGGGAGGAGCGAAGAAAAGGGCGAAGAAGTAGGGGGGCCTGCAGAGCGAAAAGCAGCAGGCTGGGCGATTCGGTTGCTTGGGGGACGGGGGACGCCAGATCGTGCTCTACTGTTCGCTGACCGAAGGAACGATGGATTGAGACGGCGCGGGAGGGTCTGGCTGTCTGGGGAGACAGGCGAGCCAATGGAGGTGTCCAGAGGCTGCAATTGGGCCAATTGGCCGGATGCGAATTATTGGCGCCGTGCTAACCCGACTCTGCCTACGGCGACGTCTGGCTGGCTGGCCAGTGGGAGCTGGGCGGGAGCTGCAGCAGCCAGGGAGGAGGATGGCTGGCCGAAACAAAACACCGTCGCTGCTCCACTCACTAGCGTCCACATCGCATCACATCACCGCCTCGCCTGTCCGATCGCACCAGCCTCCCCATTTCTTCTGGGATTAGCACGGCTCTGCCAATGCCCGTCGTGGATGCGCCCCATTCGCCTGAGCGCATTGCTAGCCGATGCCATGGCTGGGAGCTGGTCACATCTCACATCCCAACAGCGACGAGCGAGCGTCTCGACAATAGTAATCGGCGGATGCGGAGGAAACGGCTGCGCGACGGAGGAAACATCGCGCTGTGAATAGGGGCTCAATTGCACGTCAATTGCGCCGGCGCTGGCGAATTGACCCTTCAAATGCCACCTCTGTCTCCCAGGATGGCGTATCGAAGCCCCGGGAGATTGCAGCCAAGACCCATTGCGGAAGGTGTGCTGCTCTCATCCAGCGCGTCAACGTTTCACCGCTGCAGCTGGGCGGGGAACCTTCAGCTGAGGACAACGATCGCTGGATTATTTATTTCTGCCAATTAATGCATGCCTGTTACGTGTAATTCGAAAAGGAAAAAAGCCCGCTCGTCTTTTCTCTTAAACAAATGTGCGTATCAGGTGCCGTGCAATTTGGGCGATTCGCGAATAATCTCAAAATACGAGCTGTTGCGACAATCGTACGGGCGCAATGCTGCCTATCGCTGTCTACAGGCCGTCTCAGCGTCTCCCCCTCCAATGCACTGAATTCCGAGAAATCATCGATAAGGCGCTCAATCGCCATGTTTCAATTCGCCGCCCGTTTGACACAAAAGTTCTTGTTTGCTGGGCAAGGCCAGCCAGCCAGAAATCATTCCCATTCGCACACCCCAACAATCCCTCCCCACCACCCCCGGTCTAGTGTAATGCAGCTCTGCTTCGGGAAAAGTATCCATTTGCTGTTATTGTTGTTTTTGATTTCGACGAATTTCTGAGACGTTCGATAAGCTGGGGCTGGGCCGAGTGGCGAATCGAAGCGCACGGAGGCTCGCGCGGTCGGCCAAACCCAAGGCGGCCAAGCTGGATGGTGGATCGGTGCGGAGGCCGCCGTTGGCGTCGAAAGCTGACGACACATGGTTCACACACCTCGGTCCTACGCAATTTGGAATAGGGAAGGGGAAGATGCCATGTTTCGAAAACCCCGCGACGGCCTGTCATTCCTTGTTGTCACCCCCCCGCAGTGGCTGCAAGTCCCGTGGAAAGTTAATAATGGTTGGGTGGCTATAAATGCCCAGAGATCGAGCGACTGCATGATTCTGGGCTGACCCACAAGATCTGATCTATCTATATAGAGCAGTTAGAATCCGCGACCTAAAAAGAACCAAAGAACCAAATCACTTCTGCCCCGAATGACATCGTGATGATACCTTAGCCGCCCCCCAGCCCAGTCCAGCCCAGCATCAACAAAAACGCTCGAACCCCTTCCGCCCTCCGCGATACTTCCACGCAGATACTCCGGATATTTCGCATTGTTCGTGGTTTCCTGTCTGTCGACGAACGCTCCGACCCCAAGACACCTCGTTTGCTCAGTTCCCTCTTCCCCCCACGTCGATTGATACCTACCAGGTCTCCACGTTTGGGTATATAGTTTGCATTCGGTCTGTCCGTTTGTTGTTTGGCCGCAGGGGAACCGGTTGGCGGGTACCTGGCAGGCATGTGGATAGTATGCAGCCAGGTATTTTGCGATACACGCCCCATCTGGTGAGGTGGCGTTCGACTGGTCATCCGAAGACGAGTTGTAGGTATAGACTGGGAAATTGCAGAGTATCGTGAGTTGGCAATGCAACCTACGACCTGCAGGTACGGGAAGTGATGTGTACCTACATCCATGTACATATGTACCCCGTGCTTATTAGTTGTCACTCGGAATACATGAAGACGGCATCGTCGGTAGTGCTGTCCTTATGGGATCAAGCACCGGGAAGATGAACTGACGCGATAACTTCGGGTTCGGATTCGGTAGATGTCGCGAGCTGTTCACCCGGATTGACTTGACTAGACCACCTCGTGATTCCAAAGCTGCATCTCTTCTTATAAGTTGACCGCCCCAAGCGCCAAACTCATCGCCTCGGATGTACTTGAGTAGGTAGATGTGGACTTCTGGATTGTGTTTTGGATTACAGAACTATCACCTCATCGATGTCTGTCAGCGGTGTTCCACGTAGGAACAATCTCATACCTCACACTCTGGCCTTGCCGTGCGTTTGACTTTCCATCTTGAATGCCAGAACTCATAAGCTGAAACCGCATCAACAGCTCTCGTTGCTGCTGGGTCCACGATAACAACTGTCGAAAGCCGCCAACGTCGTGGTATGCGAGATGGGAGCCGGCTGCTGCTGTGATTTCCGAAGCACACAGGCAGGTTGCGTCACAGGATATCATTCTACGTTGTACCAACTTCCGTAATTTCCATTCCACCACTTGCCCTGCGTAGCCTTCCAGACAGTTGATTTCTCGTACGTTCGTTTGATCTTGGAGCTTCGTGGAGCGAATTGACATCGTTAAAGTCGTTACGATTGTGGCTACCCCGCTGGGAACTGTCGTTTGATCTCCCGAGCCTGTCATGAGTATCTATGACTTCTGATCATTGGGTGCCGGCCAAACCTAAGTGTTGGCAACAAAACCCGGGTGAGCAGGTGGAGGGCAAGCTGCTGAGTAGCAAAGCTATGCAATTCGACGGAGACTCACTCTTGAGGGATTTGGAATGCTAAACACGGAGCACTTGTTAAGGAGTGATATAAGAACATAACAGCGAATATGAGCCGAGAGATGAGGTTGGCATAAGGCTCGCCGGAAATGAGGCGCCGAATAGTTCTCCGGAGCTCAGACATCGCAGAGCGAATTCACAGCGAAAGTCATCCCATTGTCATTCTTGGTGATGGGATCATGAGCAAAACAGCCTCGACGTTCGGCGAAGCCGTTATATGAGCGAGTGCAAGAACTGAAGTGCGGGAGTTTGGGGAGAAGTATAAATTAAGTTGGCGGGGACATCATGTGAGGGTCCAGCAAGGTACCTCACCTGAAATCACTCGACAGTATAAGTCTGCTTGGGTGGTGCTGAGCCAGGATCTGAACAAATGCTCTGGTGCTTAGGGGTAAAGCGCGACACTAGTAATATCGAGACCCGCGGTTCAAATCCGCGTCAGAGCTTTTTTGACTTTTGTTTTGTTTTGGGGTTGATTTGGGCTGTGAGGTGTCGCGAGATGTGTATCATCAAGGGAGCGTTTTTGCTTGTGGAGCTCGGACATTTCTCTCTGTACTGTAGCGGGCATTGCTTCGCTTCTTGATCTCTATCCCATCATATTTCTGTATTCCTAGTCAGAGAGGGAGCGTACATTATTATCCCCCGTGGCAGGAATACTATATGTAAGGAACGAGTAACTCTTCCAAGCAAAAAGAGCAAAAGAGTGAGGATTACAGGTTTTCGAGCCTATGAGTTTCGAACCTTGGTGTTTGACCTAGTGTTTCCAGTGCCTGCCATTTGTAGCGCTATCTCCCAGCTAATCTAGGAATCAATTCCTTGTTAAAAAGATTTGAACCCTAATCTTCAAACAATGTTTGCAGCAATCCGTTTGCTAATAGCAAGTTTCAACCAACATAGAGAACGAGTAACAGCTCCGGGAGTGCGGATAAAAAGAGCAAAACAGTGAGCACTGCAGGTTTTGATCATACAGGTTTCGAATCTTGGTGTTTACAGCACCTAGTGTTCATAGTACCTGGCGTTAATGGCGCTACGAACTACCAGCTAAACCAGCCATGGTTTATTGTTTATTGAATGATACGCCCCTGATCATGCAAAACATTATTTCCGACAATTCGTCCTGAGTACCTCACTCGGTTTCATCCCAAAAAGACTCGAGTCTGTGAGTGATATCCATGACCCAAGTAACAAGGGAGCCGGCGGATGATGGTTTTGCGTTCCACTTCCACCCCTCATTGTTCACTATGCTCACCGTTCCGTAGCTAGTTACAATGGTAGAAATCATCAAATTAATAAGTGATTTCTTAACTAGCTGTTAGAAACACCAGGTGGTCAAGATATAGGTTCGAAACCTGCAGTGCTCGATTAGTGTTATCTACAACAACACCCCCGGGCTAAAACCTCTGGTTGTTACTTTTTTGTTAGCCCCTATCCCCCACCCTCTGCATTGTAGTATGTAATAGCTGCAAGACCTCGAGCTCGAGACTCTGGGCGAGACCTCTATCATGTCATTGAGATGAAACGCCTTGAGTTCATCTCGAGTCGACTCGTGTCTAGCACTAGCCATATAGGTATCCATCCACATCCGAAATCTCTGCCATAGAAACAAACCGCCAGAACATTGGGCGGTTACATATAGTGATAAAATGAACGTTTGCAGCTGTTTTGGAAGTTGATGAAAGTGGGAAGAGTTGCTTTGACTAGAGTCAGGTAAAATCGACTGAGCACTACAGCAAGACATGCACAATCACTAGTACGATGAATGACGGACAGAAATAGTGGGATCTATTACTAGCGACAGAAATACAGAGTGATGAAGAAATTAACTTCGTGTGCGTTTTATAACCGAAACAGAACCAATAACAATCCCAAAGCTCATGCATGCATGACCTCATCCTCTCACCACCTAGTTGAAGCTCACATGAACGTGATCACTGCCATAGTCAGTAAGGTTCGCTTCCTATTCATACACAACAGAATACAAACTCACCAGTGGTTTGCAGTGCATCCTCCCCGGTCTTCCATTCGCCTCCATTGGGACCAAGGCACGGGCTTCTTATCACGCTGCGTATTCCAGATCCGTTGCTCCCAGATGACGTAGAGCACATTCAGCGACTTATTGTTCTTCATGACCCATTCTGCCATCTCTCGGCCCCGGGGTGAGTGCGGCTGCCATTGTGTTAGCAAGCAATTCTCGATCGAAAGCTGGTCTCTCGCTTACCTTCATCATAAAGTCCAATGCCCTTCCCTTTCCGTGCTCTCCAGGCTTGTTCGCATAGCAGTAAACGGTGTGTATGAGTCCTGGGAACTTTGCGAGGATGGTGTAGCCGGAATCGACCACGTATTTCTTGCACTTGTTGGTTGGGATCTTCGGGGTCGATGGGTTCCCTGGTGGGGTTGGTGAACCGGAACCCTTGACACAGCACGCAATATCTGCAGATCCCGGGCAGTGGTTTGCGATGAAGGAGCCGCCGCTGCATCCGTTGCGGGATCTGGAGCGGCAGAGGCCCTTGCCCTTCGGGGTGGTGCAGGAGAGCTCAACGCAGCACTGGGGAGGTTAGTGGTGAGTGGTGTGAGGAGGTGGGGGACTGGGGAGAATACTTTGACATCGGCCGGGTCACTGGGGCAAAGGCCGTTGTAGGTTATTCCATTGCAAGACGAGGTTTTAGCACACTTTCCGGTGCCTTCTGGGGCTTTGCATGAGGAGCCGATGGCGCGGGATATGAGGTTATAGTCGGCCTCGGCCTCTGCGGTGGGGTGGGCAAGGACAGTGCTTGCGAGGAAGACGGTGGTGAGGAAGGAAGTGAACTTCATTGCAGCGAGTATTGAATGAATGTGAGATTGAAGAAAATTGAAAGAGTGGAATTGAAGCTTGGGCTGTGTTGCAGCTTTGGAACTGATGGTGAATCCTTGGGCGGGGAAGTTGTGGTCTTTTATATCCCAGTTTTACCAGTGGATGGTTATATTGAAGACTGCTATTCGAGAGCGATGAAACTGTGCAACTATCGTGATTCCCATCCTGGAGCTCAAGAGTCCTTCGTTTACTTCGTATATCGGACTGGCCGTGGTGAGATAGAAGCATGATTCTTGGCAGTGATGAACAAGGAGTATTGATGGCTGCCCAGGTTGGGCATAGCCTCAGTAGAAATGACGTTCCACACAGTGTGAGCTTGAATGATTGGAGTAGAAGTAAGCTCGCAATCCCCAGTAGGCAGGGGCCTCGACTGTGTCACCTTGGTCGACGCAGGAGCACTGCGGTCGAAACATCTGAGTACGGGTTTATGCTTAAGTGGCTGTCCATACAACTGAATTTTAGATGAAGTGAGCTGAAGGTTAGCACATGTAGTCTTGGCTTCTTCCAAGACTTGTTGCCTTTCATGGGACGCTCTCATTGATAGATTGTTAAATCATCTCCCGGCGATACCGAGTGAAGATCAGTCTCTGTACAAGAATAGCCATGGTAGGCCCTGATGCTAGAAGCTAGGAAAAGTCTGTTGTGCGTGGGCTAAAGAATCAAGTGTATATTTTTAACTAGGATGTAGGCCCGCCAGAATTACACGAACTCAGATCTTTGATCATGAAATGTATCGAATCTCGAATCTCGCACATAGTAGCTAACTAATCCCGCCATCACTTAACTGTCCTGTTGGTTTCTCCAATACATTCGCCTTGTGGTTTGCCGGTGCCTATCTTACTATCGTTACACAGCCGCTCGGTTCCCCGCGTACTACTCGACACTGCGTGTAACGGTGCATCCTCGTCTCCTGAAATCTTGAGCACACTACCTAGTATGTAGTGTACCTTATTTTTATTACATCTCGTATATGTGTAGGGTATGTACAGCGGCATTCTAGATCTGGGCAACGCTTCTTTTTTCATTTCTTTGCTACAACACATCGCTTTTATATAATTATTAATTATTCAAAGGGGAAAACAACCATTCGTATATTCTCGAATGAAGCCTGGCGCGGTGTAAGTAACAAAGCGCAAACATCAAGCCATTTTTCGTAACGAACAAGCCGTGAAATCATATTTACCCCATATCGAAAGATCTAGAAAAGTAGCTAGCATATTATACAATATAGCAGAAGATATAGACCCCCCAAATCCTCCCCCAAACTTTGCACCCCAACTTCCACAACTTCTTACCACTATCTCAACTGGGGGATGCAGGGGAAGCTACGACATGAACTTTTTCTTTGTTGAGGATGGAGTAGCGGGGATAGTAATAGTAGGAAGAGGTAGATGTCATACCCGCAAGCGGGTGAATGCAAAGTGATTACAAACAAACCTACTTCAACTTCCCCTCCTTCTCCCATGTATCCATCCACTCATATATCACACCAGAGTCTTTAATTCCCTTTTCTGCAATGCCATACGTAGTCTTCCCAACCCTCTGCTTCGCCCTCGATTCCTTCGGCACAAGGTATTGTATTTTATCCTGAGGCAATTTGCATCCGGGCCCTCCATACCGCCATTCCAGTACTCGTTATAAAGTAGGGCGACATCATCCCAGTTGTTCTCCAAGTCGTCACGGAGGTAGCGGATTATAGCGTCTTTCTCAGCAGTATACTTCTCGGTGCGGCGGACTTTATGGATGACTATGCTGAAATTGTCATCGGGAAGCTTTCGCTTTCTTCCTTTGGTGATGTTTTTACCATCAATGTCTGCCGACGACCATAATATCACTGCCCATAGAATTGGGGTGACTACCTGCAGCTGTAATTGTGGTAGAGTCGGAGTATGAGACGTTCCGCTCCACAATGCTGTTCTTGCACCAGCTCATGCTCAAGTTGAAGCCCTCGTCTGGGACCGACTTTCCTTTGGCTTCCTTCTTTCCTTCATCGTTAACATGTTGGCCTTCATCGTTAACCGGGAGAAATGCCATCCATCCACCCACTCTTGCAGCTATTGTGGAATAGAGATGGTTTATTTTCGGCTTGGGCTGTGGTTCGGTATCGATTGAAGGTTTGAATACAATCGTATTGAATGACCGGCCAGGATGTGGGGATTAGCGATGAGTGACGAGAACGAGAGCAGGGAAGAAGTGGAAGAAGTGGAGTCCGACTGGGGAGAGATGGCTGTAGCTTGAGGCGGAGCATTCATGTTGATGGTGATGGTCATATTGGTGTGGGTGGATGGCAGGAGGAGGAGCGGGAGAGAACGCTACTTTATGGGCAGACAATTGGGACCAACATGGGGAAGGGTTGAACTGAGGCCTTTAGGGAGAAGGGCCGAACTGTAGAGAAGAATCCCTAAAGAGTGGCTAGGAAAAAGTGCTAAAAGGTCCACCCCAAAGATGTATTTGTGTTCCACTAGAACGATCGTGCCCCCACATCAATTGCAAGCGTGTGGGAAATAGGCTGGCCGGATATGTCATAGAATGTACAATAATAGGCACACGAGAGCATGTTAAGACCAATTCCAAGGCCTAACAAGCGCATAAGAAGTATGTGCAAAATCTTTGACAATTCCCATGCTGGCATAATCATATAGAACCACTCACACGAAATATTCATACCAGAAATCTCCACATCTTGGGACAAGCCTATGGACATGCAAGAGCTACTTCTCTGAGTTAGCTGTGCCAGATTAATCTCTTCCTAGTATTATCGATATCGAGTTCACGATTGTAAAGGCCTCTCGAACTTAAATCTATCTGTGATCGATGGGAATGAGGTACGAGTACATATTATCAGCTCCCAGTTAATGTCTCAGGCCTACTTTACTATCTGGGAAATTCAATCATCTCCCCATACTCTATTGCAATGTACTCTACTTAAGCTTATCTATCTATCCCGGGTTCCCCACCATATGGCTATACATATCGGAAAGCATGGCCAACCGCAATGAAGACAATAGCGGCAGGTTCTGCTGGCAGAAGTGTGCTTATGACCAAGTTGATGACTTCGTCCGTTCATCCAGACAAGCGGGAATACCCCGCTATCGCCACTCTGCTTGGGCAGACAGGGCCGTATACGGTATACCTATAAAAAATCAGGACACAACAAGCATAAAAGCTCCGACGCGGACTTGAACCACAGATCTTGTCATTACGAGTGACACACTTTGCCGCCGAGATACTGGAACTAATAAGATGTGGCTAATGGTACTTATATTCTAATTAACGGAAAAGCTAGAAGAACGGTGTGGCGGTAGTGATTTGAAGGAACAGGCCACATGGCCAGTATTATCGCTGCCTTAAGAGCAACCAGAGAAGACAGCGGAGAACTTGTTGAGTATCATTGTTACGTCTATCGTATTGACCTAAATAGGGCCGTGGCGAAGCCACTGCTCCGGATCCATCGGTCGTCGTACGTGAGCCATGGGTTCCTGCGGTTATTTACCCACATTAGTTGGTGCAGTGTCTTGAGCAATAGCAGTAGCTGCAGTATCGTGATTGATTTCCCTGAACTCTTAGAAGTTCGTTAGCAATAGCGATGTGCAAAACACAACGACCGATTAGTATACCGGTGGTATCCGATGTCAGGTCAATACATGTTCAATGCATGTAACCGATGGGATTGTACAGACGTAACATAGATTCCTAGTGGAATGTAGGTTTGCATGAGTCAAAGCTGCGAGAGATGTCGTGTTTAATTTTGGGGCTCGGTGGGAAATGCTTGTGGCGACCCTAAGCCCTAACCGAAACCCAACAACATGAGTGAAAGCTATGTACTGTACTGTGACATCGTACGTGTATGGTTCCACACTCGTCTTACTTGCTTAGGATACTAATTGCTGTATATGATGTGCGAAAAGGGTAAAATAAAGAAAACAATGAGTTTCGAACTTGTTTATAGTACCTGAACCTGGCGTTTACAGCACCATGGACTAAGAGGTCGGCTCTTGTATATTCAATGTTCTTATGGGATTCTGTAGTCTACAGACTAGGGATTTTGGTTTGAATTCCGAACCCTCCAAGGCATAAAAGTGGTGAACGTGAAGTGGGGTGTGAACCTATAAACCCGAACCATCGGCAGGATAAAAGAGAGGAAAGAGTGGCTGGGCACAGTAGGTTTCGAACTCGTGTTTACAGTACCCGGTATTTATAATATCTTGTGTTTATAGCCTCTGGCATTTAAAGCACTTTGCTCTACCAGTTAAGCTAACCAACCAACTCATGTTTGTTCAATGATCTTACGCTATCCTGGCTCACTCAATTCCGAACCCTGAAAACTATTGGCTGACGCTGGGGTACCCGAACGAGACGACTTTACACTAATGAACGAAACCCACCCATCGAATCGTCCGCAAGACAAAAGAAGAGAAAAAGAGCGGGCACCTAGTGTTTACAGCTCTTGAGCATGGCGTTTACAGAGCCATGAGTTTGAAGCCCTTGAGCACGATATGTTTCGAATCTGCACCCGGTGTTAACAGCACCTGGAGTTTACAACACTTGGACTTGGCGTTAAAGCTCCACACTCGCTTATTGATTACCTTGCTGAATCCTGACTAGTGAAATTCGAACTTTGCGAACGCCTGGGCTAGTAGAGGAGTACATCTGGACATAAGTGGTTTGGGACAACTATTCTACGCATACAAGGAACAGACATCCTCAGGTAAACTTGAACCATTGGCGAGGTAAAAAGGGTGATCGGGCAACGCAGTTTTCGAACCCATGTTTATTGCACGTGGCGTTTACAGTACCTCCATTGAGTTTACGGCTCTTGAGCCTGCTATTTAAAGCACTATGTTCTATCAACCAGGCTAAGCGGCTACCTCTTATTTATTCGAGGACTTACGAGATTCTGACTCGTTGAACTCCAAACGCTTTGCTGACGCGAGTGAATTAGGGCATCTACGCAAACATGGACTGGGCGACCCCGTGTGGGCCTATAGTTGGCTTGAATCTTCGGCAAAAGAAAAGGGTGGTTGAGCACTGTTTACAGCTCTTAGATCTGGCGAAAGGCTTGAACCTGTGCTCATTCAAAAGGTTATCTACTGGAGGATGCCGGTGTCACTTCCTCACTTCATGTTCCCTAGAGTATCTGGCTCTCCGAAGTCCATGGAAACTGTACGTTCCTCTCCGCGATTCCCGGGTTTCAAAGAGCTGCAACGCTCACTCCTATAAATCCGACTTCTCGACAGTTAATCCTATTGAGAATTCCTACGGACTTTGATCCACAACATCCAGGGCACTTCAAAACATCGCACGGCTTGACTAGCCAGGGTCCAGATGGAAAAGGTCGATATGCTTTTGGTATTCATGAAGACAAGCTTAAGGTTGGGAGGTATGACATTGCGGATAAAGGGTGAAAAGATCCTACCCTAATGAAACCACTGAACACATAAGAGCATAAGAGTAGGCTTAGTTTAAGCGGTGAGGTGCGTTAAACACCGGGTGATACAAGTACTAATATCACCGGCTCGAAACCTGCAGTGATCACTCACAGCCATTTCCCACAGAATCCCACATTATGTTTACCACTACCCAGACCTTACCGCACTGATACATAATTTATGTACCTTGTTCTCTCAATAAATTCAATCTATTTTTTTTTTACAAATCCACATATATACTGAAATAAAGCATATGGCATAATCCGTTATGGTGTAGTGGCTAGCATCGGCCGCTCTCATTCCAAGAGCATTAATCCGGCCAGACCGGGGTTCGATTCCCCGTGACGGAATATGCTTTTGTCCTCTTGGGGGGATAGCATTTTGATAACATTTCTATCCCCGCCGTTTTCATTAATCTATCTCGCAACAACCCCATATTCACCTGCTGCTGAACACTCACATCACCAATTACAACTACGTTCCGGCTGACTATCATCAAGATAGATCCCAATCGGGCAACAATCCGTACACCGCATGCACAAAGCATACAACTATACAAAACTAGCGCCGAGAAAAAGTCCATACTTATCGCTAGTAAGCGGTATGCAATATCACTGCGAAGTAACACGGAAAGTACGAAGGAGATAGCTTCAGTTCCAAAGCGACAATGCTGGTCCTCCAAAATACCTTCTCTTTATCTAGCGTCTTTGGCGGGAAGTCAATTCCCAGATCCTGTACCATACATATGCAGTATGATCACATAGAAGCCCGCCTACAGTTCAGCTATACTAACCACATCGAACCAAGCAAACACTCAAGCCCCCGCAGCATAACTGTCCTCAAACTATGTTTTTGGAAAGAGTGGTAGATTATCATAATAGGTCACTCGATATTCGTTTCATTGACATCCCGCCGTGTCTCCGGACAGTCAATCCCGACAGACAAACCGCAGCAGTCAAATTTGACTGTCAGATGTACAAAAGCCTAAAACATGATTGAAAGATTTTGGGAAATACACAATTCTTTGTTGTCTAGATTCCTATTCCTGTGTACCAGTACCATATGGGGACCAGCCTTTTGTACTTTTGCTGCTAGCATAGCAGATTCTGATATTTGCACATTTAACTAGAGTAAAATTTTTACCTTATATACTAACCCTCTTTTAGATAGTATTGTTTTGTCCCACAAAGAAAAATCAGTAAACATTGCTCTTATAAACCTGATGGATATGGCATTGCCCTTTGACAAGATTGGCTTCAATTTCAATCTTTGGAGTTGTCATATTTCTATTATTCCAGACTGTTTTTGGAAAGTTGACTGTTGCGGTTGACATGGCGTTGACACCCGTATTCTGTTGGCACTTCACCCCCCGCTGTCCTAAAGACTAACTCCTCCATCACCGCCTCGAGCTCACTTCAAAAGTTTAGCACCTCACACTATATAACCAGCATCATCACATTCGACATCCACATGCTACTATGCTACTATAGTTATATCCCGCCGTCACCTCATACATCCACAAATACCTTATTCAAGAAATTTTATACCCCTCTCCCTCCCGCAACATTCGAAAAACCAAAGGGGAATCGAACCAAAGACCAGCAAGAATGCACCACAAAATGCCCAATATGAAAGTGTTCAATAAAACCAACCCCGACAATGTAAGAAAAGGAAAGCCCCCCAAACAAAACGGAGAGCATAATAACGCCCAGTTCGCGCTCCTAACCCGAACGCCAACTTCCCAACTACCCGCTACCCACATCCCATATAGCTTATTTGCAATCCGGAATCTTCAGTCCCTTCTTCAGATTCCGGTTGATATCGAGTAGACCCCATTTATCCTCCCACTCCTTCCCCTTCGCCGGTTCGTTGTATTTAATCTTCCACGGCTCGTCGAAACCCGAGAACCTACACCATTAGCCTTCATTCTACCATGTACATTAGTGCTCGCTTACCAAAAATACTCTGTGTTCCGCTTATTCTCTTTGCAGACAAAGTCCGCCATAAACGTATTCATCTCATCGATTCCCGCGACACTCCCATTATTCGACCCCCCTCCGGACGGCCATCCAACCTCGCTGATCATCACCCTCGGCTTCGGGCTCAACCCCTCGGTATACACGACATCATTCTTCTGGAAGAAATCCCAAGTCCAATCCGCGGCCTTTTCGGCCACCACGCCGGCAAAGAATGGGTGCACGTTTGCCATGAGCACGTCGACCTTACTCGCCATGTTCGCGTTCCAGTTTGAGCCCAGGTCCGATGTTCCAACAGGGATTTTATAGCCGAGATTTGTAAGGTTTGTTCGTACGTCCGAGATGATAGTGAATAGCTCGGTTTCGGTGAGTGTTTGTGCGAAGAGGACTTCGTTGCCGACTGCCACCCCGTCGAATTTATTGTGGTAGCTCTTGTTCTCGATGAGCTTGTAGAGATGTGCGAGTTGCCGGTCGTTGGTGGTGGTGTTTTTGTCGAGCCACACGCCGATCCACACTTTCATGTCGATGCCCAATGCGTCGATGGCATGCAGGACCATCTCCGTCTGGTTGCAGTCAGTGCCGTAGAGACGCACCTTATCGGTAAGGAGTGAGAGCACTGCGATATCGCGTGTGATATTGTTCTGTGTTGGTGGGTACGTGATGCATTCGGGGTAGATGCCGCCTAACGGAGTATAGTCCATTCCGTGGAACACCTTATGCAAATCTGGGTTGTTCATGAGCTTCTTGATCTCGGGGGAGTTTTTGTTGAGGTCTCCGTTAGCCTTGAAATCCTCTTCCGCGGATTGCGAGCCACCATTGGCGGAGGACGCGGAACTGTTCTTTTTCGAGAGGATGATGCCTGCCGCAACACCGCCGGCTATGGCAAGAAGGACCACGATACCGATCACTATCATTACCCACCGGGTCTTTTTTGACGACTTTTCTTTGGAGCGGAGCCACTCAGATTTCTCTGCCTTCGTTAGCACCCCCCTCTCCACTCTTCGATAAATTGGGAGTAACATACCGCCAGAAGTTGTAGGCAACAGTCCTCCGCTCTCTACCGCGCCTCCCCGCAGGTTCGTTGTCTCACTGAGTACGGGCTTACTCGGTTTTTTCCCCAGCATCCCGCCAATTGCACCCCTGGCCCCACCTTGACTTGCCCCTGTCGCCCCACGACCGTAGTCATCGTCATCATCACTCAACACGTCGTGAGCACCATCGAATGCAGTTTGCGAGAGCGATGGATCCCAGGTCGTACTCATCCGCTTATACGGGTTGTCTGTGTACTGCCCAAGCAACGGATCCACCAGCACCCTCTGCCTCCCACCGGGACCCGGACTGTTAGTGTCGCTCCATTGATGTTGCGGCGGTGGTGGGGGTATTTGTAATAGCGGTGCTTGTGATGATGATGGAGTAGAAACCGAGGGTGGATACGTCGGTGTCACAGATTGGGGTCGTGAATACCCACCTTGTTCCTGCGGCGGCGGATTTCCATGGTAAACATGGTGCTGGGGAGGAGGAGGTGGGGGGGGTGCAAGGTCCTCCTGCACCGCCGCCAATTTTGCTGCTGCTGCGGCTGCCGCCTCAGGAGGAACCTGCTTTCGGATTACGGTGTTTTGGTGCTCGATTGGTGCGCCGCGGTGGTCAGTGGCCGAAGGGGTTCGGTCGGGTGCCGTTTCTAGCGGTGGTTCGTAAGAATGCCACGAGGCATCGGAGACATTGCGGTAGGCATGCGGGTTGTGCTCCCCCCATGTAGATGAGGGGTGTAGATGCTGCTGGGGAGGTGGTTGCGGGTATGGGTGCTGTTGTGGTGGAGGATGGGACGGGAAGTTTGAGGGTTCATCGTCATGGGCCTGGAATGAGAAGTCACGCCGATCGTTGGACGACATGTTGAATTGGTGAGTCTATGGGTAGATTAGCAATGAATCCGGGAGATAGTCTCGAGCTCTCCACTCAGCTGTAGCTGAAGTGAATCACAGAGTGAAGCGAAGCAGATTCTTGTATTTTAGCCGGGTGTGATGGGAGGGCTGAATGTCTCAAAACGTAACGGAGGGGCTGAAGAAAGGGGCGTGTGTGTGAAAAACAAAGGTGATAGTTTCGTATGCTCGTCAAAAGGTCATAACAAGGTCGTGATCGTGAGGGAGAAGAATGAAGGGGAATCGTAGCGTAGTGGCAACTGGGAATGGGGGGGGGGGTTCGTTTGAATAGAGGTGGAGGGTGAGTGACAAGAGGCTGGTAGTACTCGTGTTTATGCGACCGCCAGGAAGCTGCGTAGTACGGTTACCCACAGCAACCACGAATCGCTGCCAACCGATGCTGCCGTCCGTCGATGATTGGTGACAACGCGCACTCACAGAAATTCGTCTTCCTCTGGTTCGGCTTCTTCCCTCCTCCTCCTTCTACTTCTTCAACGAGTGAAATTCGCAAAACCGACTTCAGGGCTTTCCAATCGACGCTAGGTGCTGCAATGAATGTCGCCTCAGACCGAGTGAGAGTTAGAAACAGGGAAGCGACTGTACTCTGTAGTCGCAAAGAGAGATCAAGAACGAGTGAAAGAAAGAAAGAAAAACGTCACATCGAAAGACAAGAGAAGAGTCAGGAGTTGGGCGACAGCCGCCTAAGTACTCCCAATCCTTCCCCTACCCCACGCATTATAGATATAGGTTGGCTTTAGGCTGTCAAACATGACATGACCCAGACCTGGTGGAACCGCCATGAAGCTGAAGCGACATCGAAACACCAGAACTCAGCCATGCATCACTTGTATACGAGTGTCCCACAGATATCTATTATTCCTGCAATGGGGCCTCCATCAATATATCCCATAAGCCAAGCAACCCCGCATCTGCAGCCAATATGCCAGATGCTCCTGTTACGTTGCGCGAGCCTTCCGCTAGTTACCGAACTTTACTCAAGCGAGGCAGGCAGTTTCTATTCCTGGATCTGCCTCCTGTCACCGGTACTGTCGCGCTGGTTCTTACAGGTGCATATCTAGCAGCCTGACTACGCGTATGAATCTTGCGGCAACAATAAATAAGTGAGGCTTGTCCCATAGCATTTGGATCCTGCCTCGCAGGTGTAACCAAAACCATGACAGCAAAACCTTTTCACATGACACCAATTGCTCCGGTGGCTTAGGGGTAAAGCGCGACACTAGTAATGTCGAGATCCGCGGTTCAAATCCGCGTCGGAGCTTTTTGATTCCTTTTGCTGAGCAATGTGTGGCATGCAGCCTATAGGAATCCTCATTACTCCCCGAGCTGTATGAACTTGTCTTGTTCCTTCCTCTTGACGACTTCTGCCATGTCTTGTTCACCGTAGTTACTCTCTTCGGCTGGGACTACCGACGCTGGGGTGAAGTTTCGGAGATAGGATGAGACGAGCTGCCGACGACAGACATGAGTCGCGCGGTAGGATACAATGTAAGCAACCTGAGACCCATCTGTTCGAGGAAACCAGCATACCTTCTGGATTAGCGCATTCGGGTGTAACTTATTTCCCGCCTTTTCTCTTCCCGACTCCTCCAGTTATTCAAATGGTGTTAAGTGCTAAGCAGTACCATAGCTCCTCCACCAACCAGTGGCCCGTGTTGGCATCAGTCGGTTGTAGGAGTCGACCGCATACTATCAGTCATTTCAATTCAACCCCATCTCCTATCTCCCATCTCATCCCCGCTTTCAGCTTTCCATTTGTGGGATATCGACACGGAGAATTATTGTAGTTACATGACTGCAGCAGCATCCGTACCTCGTGTTGTCTTTTTAGCGGAGGTAGCTTGCAGCTCACGGTTCTCGGTAACCGATCTTGCCATCACCGACTTCGATGAGAGTCTTCGCAATGTTGTATTCGGTAACAAATCAATCCACTGAATCGATTAAGGTGTTGAATGGAGAGGTTGAGAGTCGTAGGACTATTTTGAACCTGAATCGCGTTATGCGGCGGTCCCAAAGGTAACAGGGGACAACCAGGTTCACTATCTTCAGAAATGGAATGCTCAGAACAAAGACTATCCAGAATCTTGTATCCGTATTATGTTATCGTTAGGATAGTCCTTGGACTCGCAATAAGGGAGAGCTACGATCAAGCGGCGGTCGCCGTCGCTTCACTGTTCTTATTTGATTTCATTATTATTATTCTGGTTGGCGAGGTGACGTTGAAAGAAGGTGTCGGATCATGGGCGGGCCAATGACGTCGTTGGGTTGAGCATCCTTTTAGTACCAGTCTGTGCTGAAGTGTGTTTTACATGAAACAAGGCAAGCCAGCAGCGGCCAGCACTTAGGCGGGGTACAAGAACTTGCGATCAATGGGCTCAGAGCATTGTCTGTCTCTCTGTCTGTATCTATCCAGCATTCATTCGAAGGGTGGCCGGACGAATGGCAGCAGACACCAGCAATTGAAGTGCCTTTGGCGGTTAGACGGCGAATCATCACAACCGACGACTTCTGCTCTCTTGCATCCTCTGCTCTGCTGCTCTCTAATCGTCTCTTCTTATCCTTCTCCCTTCACCCCATCTCGCCATCTACCTACACCTCGCCCCAGCAAACTCCTCCGCCGTCCAAGGCTGCAACATTCTAAGCTTCGCCGCCATGACGCTCCGATCTCGCTAAATATTGCAAGGATACACTCGCTCACGCAACACCTCTCGCGTCGTGATCGCCCGCCACCTAAATAACAACGCCAACCACCTCTCCTCCCTCCCCTTCCTCCTGACCATATCCCGCCATCTCGATAATGCTCTCGACCCGACGCCCGCGTCGCTCAACCTCCACACCCGTAGCCAGCCCCCTCCTGATCCTTGCCTTCACGCGCTGACCGTATAGCCGTCCGACGCCGTCATCGCCGCCTCTACTGCCTTCTCGCACGCTTCAAACTCCAACCTCGCTGCGGCAGCCGCAGGCACAGCGCTCCGTCATGCCGCCGCCTCTCCACCCCCGCCCGAGCAGCGCACTGGTAGCATCCCGACGAAACGCATGCTGCAGCGGCGGGACTCGTATTCCTCCGTTTCCTCTGATCCGCCTCGACCAGGTATGGTGAGCCGACGCTCCAGCAGCGGGAGTCTGAGCGAGCGGCGGTTTAGGAAGCCTGGGTCGGTGCGGAATGGTGGTGGGGGTACAGGGGAGCTTCGTTCTGCGTTGCGCCAGCAGCCGGCCGGGAAGAAGGTAGCGAGTGTAAGCGGGAGTGTGTTATCGCGTGGGTCGCTGCGGGGGCCGCCAGCGAGAAGGTTCTCGTCCAGTTCCGAGAGCTCGGAGAGGAAGCCGCAGGGCGAATTTGGAGACTCGGTTACGAGCTTTGCGTCGGATCTGGATAGCATTGTGGAGAACGAACCCGCGCCGCAGCGGAAGAGGAGGACGAAGGTGATGCCTCCGCCGGTTTCATGCGAGGAGGAACCACGGAGTCGAGATCGACAGAGGTCATTTTCGAGCCCTGCGGATAGCATTATCGAACACGAACCTGTACAGCGGAGAAGGGCAATGATGACTCCCCCACCGATTCCACGCGAGGAGGGGGTACGGAGTTGCGAACGACAGAGGTCGCTTTCGCCGCTGGAACGGTCCGCGGATAGCACTACTGAGCACGAGCCCGCGTCACAGCGAAGAAGGGCGATGATGAGTACCCCGCCAGTTTCACGCGATGGCGAGCCAGATCTACGGAGCCGCGAACGGGAAAGAACGCTTTCGACACTGGCCAGAAAACGGCTGCCCCCTCCCGACTCTCCCAGCTCGTCGTCCCTCACCCGCGCCCACTTTGGCGGCGCAACAATAGAGCTGGTGAAGCACTCGCCTCCTGCGCGGTCAGTCTCCCCGGCTAAAAGCGCATTGAAGCATCCTCCGCAACAAGAAACGCCCTCCTCCACCGCAAGCGACCGGCGGCGACAACACGTGGCGGTTTCGCTCTCGGACGAAGACAGCGTTGCGTCTTTCAGCAATTCCCAGCCGCACGTAGTAGCGGCACTAGACGAAGTAGGTGAGAGGGCGACATTACCAACTTTTGGAAGCGTGCGGGATGACGAGCAGAAGCGACGGGGGAGACGGGAAACAGCAATCATCGAGCCTCTTCCACCCGTCGTTACAAGCGCCGCAGAAATGTCCGATTCCTCCCTCTCCGACACCGATGAACCGTCTCGCCTGGAAACAGTTCCAGAGCTCGTCTTAATCCAGCCCACTCCACACGAGGAGAAACCCAAGGCCACAGCCACGCCCGCAGAAGCCGACTCCTCATCATCCCCCCCCTCAACCCCAGTTCCCGGCACCTTCCCCTCTTCAGACGACACAGACTCGGACTTGGACGCCTTCGTCGACGCCCTCGAAACCATCCCTCCCTCCCCAGCCGCGACTCCACCCCCCAATCCCCTCCCCTCCATCGCCGAAACACTCTCCCCTCCACCACCCCCCATGCCCCCACTCCCAGAAAGCTTCTCGAAGCCCACCCCCACCCCATCCCGCAGACGCTCCCTCACCCCTCCCCCTCGCCGTCGGCAACACCAACGCCCCCCGCCGCGCGAACAAATCCTTGACGACGCCTCCTCCGAAGCATCTGTCTCTTCCTTCCGCCGAACATATACGCGTAGCGGCGGCGGGTTCCGCTCCACCATGCGTGCGGCGCCGGCGGGGGAGAGGGGGAAAAGGTACTCGAGCGACGGCAGCGACGATAGCAGTGATGACGAAGGGGGCGGGAAGATGCGGAGACGACTGGGACTGGGAATACGGAAAACGAGCGCCGGTTCGTCGGGTGCCAACGGTGCGCCCGCATGGAGGAGCAGATTTGAGGACTCGAGTGATGATGAGAGGCCGGCTACGAGGGGGAGTAAGAGAAAGGGGAAGAGGAAGGGGAAGGGGAGGTTGAAGAAGAGCTATAGTTGGAAGGGGCCGAAGGAAGGGGCGAAGGAGACTACAGAGACGCCAGGGATGAAAGAGAAGAAGAAAAAGAAGGGCTTCTTTACCTGGCGAAAGAAGAAGGGGAAGGAGGTCGCCGCTACGACTACACCGTCGCCACCGTCGCCACCATCGCCACCATCGCCACCATCACCACCATCACCTACAACACAAGTAGACGACACTAATACCAATACCAGCACCAACACCAACGGCAAAGTAAAAGGAAAAGGTGTGCTTCAACACGACTCGGCGGTAATGGACGTATCCTTCGAGGGCAGGCGGGAACAGGGTGGGAAGAAAAAGAAGGGTTGGAGAAGGTGGTTTGGACGGTAGTTGCTGTTGCCGAGCGTGTTATACTCAGCCATATAGTTCGCCATTTGACTAGCATTTTCTTTCTTTTCATAGCATTTTTCCCTTCTGCGTCTTTAGTTTCGGTTATTTTCGGGAGGACCTTACGGTTTCTGTTTCCTTTCTATGCTAGGGCGGAGGAGTTGGGCTGCAACAAACTGCATTTCGTTGTGCGCAATTGTAACTAGGACTACCATCTATGGATATTCTCTTGGTCAAGGGGAGACCTTAGAACACTTACTTTCGTGCTTTTGTATGGAGCGGCATCTTCCGTCTCGATGTGATTTCGCTCCAAAGACAGCACCACCGCGTCGACTTCTTCCTTGCCCACAACACGCGATTTTTTGGATTCACGAAGAAGCGGCACTATGCAACCACGACGGTATACTCTGCTCTCCCCGCCTTTGCCACGGCAGCTAACTTATTCGGCAGACGCCCACCATCCCAACCTACGCCCGCCGCAAAATGCCGTCACCGCCACGCCTACAGTCCCGGTGAAACGAGTCCTCTCCTCCCTCCCACCACCACCACCAGCTCCTCATCCTCCCCCTCCCACCACCCCCGCAAAAGAGGCCCTTCGCAATAACCCGCACCCGGCGCTGCCTCCCCGCCAAACCCCGCAAGAAGCAACAGCAGCCTCGCGAGAAACTGACGCAGCTCACCCTAGACCTGGGCCAATCCATACGCACCACCTGCGTCTTCTGCGGCATGAGCTACCACATCTTGGACCCCCCGGACATATCGATCCACCGGTGCTTCCACGGGAAGTTCCTCTCCGGCATCGATTTCCCGGAGACGTCGGGCACAAACATAAGTATCGTCACGCCGTCCTCCTCCGCGGAGCGGAAGAAGGTGCGTGAGGTGCTGGAGGTGGTGGATAGCGAGCTTTCTGCTGCCGCGATCCTGGAGAAGAATCTGTGGGGTGGGGGGTATAAGGCGTTTTTGTATGTGGCGCACGGAAAGGTTGTGGGGCTGCTTCTTGCGGAAAGGATTGAAGGTGCGTTTTTGGCGAGGGGGACGGGGAGTGTCGAGCTTGGTGAGAGACGGAGGGCGGTGATGGGGGTGAGTAGGGTTTGGACGGCAAAGGAGTGGAGGAGGGTGGGGGTGGCGAGGAAACTTTTGGATGAGGCGTGAGAGGTTTGTGT
>Ga0307515_10000769_pt1 | contig 74032 bp, 78 predicted proteins | sample 17_EM_MG_FD_194513 | JGI IMG/M metagenome (GOLD analysis project Ga0307515, IMG submission 194513) | Populus trichocarpa ectomycorrhiza microbial communities from riparian zone in the Pacific Northwest, United States - 17_EM | ecosystem: Host-associated > Plants > Roots > Unclassified | place... | reverse complement strand
GGTAGTGGGTGGGGAGCTCCGCCATCTAGCCGGCTCGCCCGGAGGCGGAGGGGAATCGGTCTTTGTCATACTCTAATTAGAGTGAATACAATATGAATAAACAACAACAACAACATCCCCAGCACCACAACCCCATCCGATAGATTGAATATGATACACTACGACAACCAGAACAGAATGCTCACGATCAATAGATTGTAGGCTGCTCCCACGGCATCCTGTGTTTTCTGGACGGACTTTACTGGGACTGGACAGCAGCATACCACTAGAACAGAAATTACTCCAAGCTACTTACACCATTCCCTCCCAGTTGCCAAACTCAACATTATCTATGTCCACCTTCAAATCAGTCTAACATACTCCCTCCTCGGCCTACTCGCATTCCACGCATCCTCATGCACCATCCCCCACGTAACTCTCTCCATCTCTCCCCCCTGCCCCTTGCGCTCCACCATCAAAACATTCAGCACCATCGAACCATTACCTCCAAACACGCCGGAATCCGCATACCCCGACGAATATAACAAACCCCTAGAAAGCACAATAAACTCGCATCCCACCTTCTTACCGTTCGCAAGAATTTTTTCCGCGCTGGCTCGCGGGAAAAGGAGACTTCCCGCCCAGTCATTGTTGGAATCGTAGACGCACACGCGGCAATATTCAGAAGAGACTTCGTCGCTGATCAGCTCCCGCCAGATGTACCGGAAGTGTTGAGTTCCGGTGATATAGAATGTAGAGGAGGATGCGGTCCAGAACTCGAGGGCGTGGGAGTTCATCAGGTTACGTCTCAAAGCTATAGTGCGGAACGGGGAGTCATCTGGGAGTTCGGATTCGTCGTCACGAACTGGAGGGAGGAGTAGCTTACTCTCCTCGCCGTCTTCGTGGAAAATTACCGTCCAGTCTTCGAGCAGACACTCGAAGGAGTACCTACGGATCAGCATACCGGACCCAGACCAGCCGGCCCAGGACCAGCTTGGGAACGGGGATAATGTCGTCTTTCCGGATGCGTCAGTCGTCTTCCGTCTTTCCACCAAACCTTTCGGCATCCACAGGATTGCGTTGTCGAGTCCCATCACTGGTAGTCCAGCCACGAAACTGCGGCTCCCAGGGGAATGGCGAAGGACGTTTGCGATTCCAGTGAAGGCGTCTAGAACATCGTTGGGCGCTGTTAAGTTCCTGCAAGTAAAGTCTTGCACCTGGGACATATAATCGCCAAAAGCGGACTGGATGGTAGGCTTTAAGACGTGTTGGTCCTGGGATCTGACGGAATGTAGAAGAAGTTTCCGAGGGCCTAGAGAGGGATACGTCTGCTTGTGTAGGCGTTTGGTGGATGATTCGGCGTAGACGTCTTCGCACCACACGTCGCGGTCGCATTGGTAGTATACTTGGTGGTCTGTGAAGAAGATCGCTCTTTGGGATAACAACCGCTCTTGGAACGTCCAACCACGCGTGTTGATATACGACGAGTCCATGGAGTCTAAAAGTGTCGGTAGGGGAACTGCTAGTCTTAATCCTTGAATACACTCGACCATTTGTAGCTTCTGCCGGCTACCGGGCGATAACCCGGGAAGACCAGCATTGGCACTATTCCCCGCCGCGGCCACGATGGTGAAGAGAGCGGATCCGTACACTCGATCCATCTGCTCTATCTGGTCCTGTTTAGTAGACATGTCGTCTTGGACTATACACAAGCTATCTATCCACAAATACCGTTCTCCTATAGCACCAACCAACGTCACCGCGTCGCGGATAGTATTTGGGAGCTCCCCGGTCTTTGGCATCTTCCCGGGCAATGCCCAGTCCGCCACATTTTCCTTCAACAGCATGAATTTTTGCGGCCCACCCCAGACGTAGCTCAACGCAATATACCGCCACCCTTCCTTTGCCGGGATCACCCGAGATTTTTGCACGTCTATCACACGGAGATTCTGCGGAGGAGGCAACACTTTGTGCCAATAATCCCGTTTACATTCCTTATGGCCTTCTGTGCAAGTTTTAAGCCAGAAGCGGAGGCTGGCTAGGTCAACATCTTCGCCCACGACTCTTCCATGAAAAAGCGGTTTCGATCCGATCTTTTCTGCGTCCGAGGAGAGCAGCTGGATCAATGCCACGATGCCCTCCGCCTTGGTTTTGATCCTGGCGGTGGAGCGAGAAAGCGGATCCATCTGCATGCCCGGTTGGTTCCACGGATCTTGTTCTTCCTCCACATCGTCGCGAAGTGTCACCCGGATACGATGTGCTTTGTATTCGTAGTTCAGCTTGAGTCCGCGCTTGTCTTTCTTCCACCGCGACTCTTCGAGTAACCACCCGCTCTGTAGCGGCTGAAGAAAACACCGCTTCCTCTTCCCTTCAAAGAAATCCTGTAGCCGTGTTATGGGCGCGCTTGGGGAAGGAAGGGGCTCGCCGATGACAGTGAGCACGGCTGTATGTATTGCATGGCAGATTATTCTGCAGAATGCGCATGTTTGGAAGCGAGATATCAGTTGATCTAGATAGTCGTGTGGTATTGCAGGGTCGTGTACCCCTAGCACCTGTGTGGGAGGTTGGAATAGCGATGAGATGGAGATGTCGGTGCAAGTTGTACAGAGCGGAGTTTCAGGTGGGGTTGAAGAGGCGGGGTGGAGTCTAAGACGGCGGGGCATGGAGGTTAGGGTTTGCATTGCGTGGGACTTCTGCGTGGTACGTCGGGGATAGCTAAGCGTCCGCCTGGTCTTGGATAGCGGATAGCGGTCTGCCAAGCGGAGCCAAGATGGGACCTAGTTGCGGAAGATAACCCTAACTCCGTGTAACTTCCCCCGATGCGAATCACCGGTGATGCTGTTGTCTCGGACTCAGTACCCCACTATATTCGTGCAGGGAAGATAGCCACGTATATCGTCTCTCCTCCAACCGATTGTTGCTACTTCAGTAGGAGGGCCTATAAAAAAAACATACCATTGCGAACATCATACGTGCAAGTTTTTGATTGCCGCGCGGCGTTTGCGATCTCAAATTCTGGTGTGTTTGATATAATTGGTGCATCCCACTCTACTCTGTTGGAATGTGGGAATCGGCAACCCATTCGATCACGGCAACGGCCGAGTTATGATGTGCAACATCGATGCATGCCGATCAGCTGAAGAAGAAATTATGGTCAGAGCCACGCAACCCTCTTTAACACAGTTTTTACTCAAGCTAGCACGTAAGAAACATCAAACCATTCGACAGAAACAAATTTACTAAATCTCTTTTCTGGGAGAAACGGCGGCCATGAAGGACCAAGCATGGATCAAACATCTCATCCTCGCGCCGCTCCTTCCCACCGCGACCGCAGCGTCGGCTCCAACCTTTCCCACGAACCGAGAGAGTATCCATCTCGACATCGTTGGCCTCCTCGCTATCGTTGGTAAGTCTCCACCTCGGCATCTTGCACGATCTAATACAGTACACATTAGGCGAAAGCGCCATGGCCGGCCACGTACAACCGGCCACAGGATCCTTCACTGCGTTGCTCCCACGTCTTCTCCCCGCCCCCCAGTCCTTCCTGAAGACCACACGTCCCTGGCGGCTTCCACCCAACAGCGCCTCCAGCGTCGTCGGCGTCCGCTCCGGAAATCTCTCCCAGACCCTCAACTTCTTTCCCGATATCCTGCATGGCATCGATGAGTTACCGCGGTTCTCGGTCCGGGTGATTTCGATCACGAGACCCCTAGGTAGGGATGAGGGGCCGATTCAGAATGTCAAGGTGAGGATGTTGGGACCCATGAATGCGTTGGCGGTTATTGGGATGTTATTTTTTATCGGACTACTAGTGGAGGCGGTTGTATTGAAGGATGGGATGGCGGTGATTTCTGTGTTACTGTTGAGCGTTACATCGAGTATGGTTGGGCTGGGATCGCTGTGGCGTGTTGACCTGCAGCGACGGAAGCAGAGCAGGGCTGTGCCTGGCGGGGATGTTGTGGTTTTAGGTACGTCCCCACTTCTATGTACCGCAGACAGCCCTCAACCCCGCAAGGCCGCCAAGGATCCTTCCTCGTCGTCCGCTGCGACGAAGACATCGCGCGCGAGTTATACTTCGGTCAGGAGCGCTGCCACTACTACGTCGGCGAGCGGGCGTTCCAAGTCGTTGCCGCCTCTGCCACCTTCAGCTTCATGGCGTCCGTCGTCTGTCTCGCAAACTGCACCTGGAACCTACAAGCCTCCATCGGGCTCTCGTACATCATCCTCAACGGGCTGTACTGGATCGCCGCCTTGATCCCCACGCGTCTACAATGGGACCTTTCCGCGTACGTACTGGACGAAAAGGATATGTTCATGACCTCCTCGTACACCGACGCGCTAGTCAAGGTGCTCCAGGTGACGAGCGAGACTGCGTGGGTTCGACGCGGAGGGGCGGTGCCGGAGACGGAGGCGTGGGATAACTGGCTTAGAGAGGCTGCGGAGAAGGTTACGGATCCGCAGTGGAATGGACAGGAGTGTTTGACCCGGCTGATGAGCGATGCGCCGAGAACGACGGTAGGTGTACTGGAGTTGTGGGAGGAAGGACGGACTGACAACGGAATAGGCGTTTCAGCCAGAGTTCTCGGCGCCGTTGCATCTACCTACTCATCGAAGCATGGCTGAACCCCGTGTGGAGGAGCCGGGGAAGTTGGTTTGATGTGAACCTGGGGGGCGGGGGTGAGGTATACGGGGGGAAATGTATATAGTTGTGAAGATGGGTGAATGTCAGTTTGTTGCCCACACTTAATCTATCCGTAGGCTATTTAGAGAAAATGCGCGCCAAACGCACGTCGGGCCCTCCACTTTTGGTCCTGAGGCCGGAAGATAGCGAGCGCTTGGAAGATCGACAGAAGGACAGGGGAGTGTTAAACATCGAGGAATCAAACGGGGAGTAATCGCTGGGGTTAAGCAACCGTTTACGACAGAAGAGCCAAAAATAGCGGACAGAAGGGTCCCCAATGACAGTGTGTACAGTACATCCTTAACGCTGGCTGTGAAAAAATAAACCACTGGAGAAAATAGAGAAAATAGACAACCAAACCACCGACATGCGAGTCACCCACCCGTGAATACAACGCCCAAATCCAACCCACCAAAAGACGATCAAAAAGACACAATCGCGCTCCCGGCAGCAGCAAATAATCCACACCCTAGTACTTCCTTGGACTCCTCGCTCTAAACGAACCCCTCGGCGCCTCATCCATCTCCTTAGCCCACGCATCCCGTTCCGACGTCTTCGTACCGGTATTCCTCCGCAACAGCGCAGCAATAAGCTCCGGCGAATCTTCCACAAACCTCCTCCCCTTGGTATCCGTATCCAACACCCTCTGATACCTCGACCAACTCGCGCCAAGGTGCGCCATAATCCTCTCTCTCAGCTTACACTCCCCCACCCTCAGCTCCCTCAACACATCTCGATACTTCACCAGCTCCTCCAGCGGCTTCCCAGTTTCTTTAAAACTTGCCATCTTCACCGCGGCAGCCGCGAATCGTTTCGACCCCACCTTCTGAGCCCAGAGGTAGATATCCATAGTCAGACACTGGAACTGCCAGTACGACAGCCGCTCGTTGTACTCGGCCCGCTGGAGGATCTCTTTCAGGTCCGGCGAGTACACGAATTCGGCAAAGATCACCATTATGTCACCGCGAATATCGTCGGCGAGACGGTGCTCGGTCATGGCGCCGTGAGGGTGCTGCGCAACCGCCCACGCAAAGTAGTCGCTGAACTTCTTCAGGTGGTGCGTGTGGACGCATACGGTGATCTCACGGTCGCCAGTGCCAGCGAGGACTCTGACGACCCCCTGGCTACGCGGGGTTAGTAAGTGCGGGGCGGGGAAGGTGAGGGCTGTACGAGGTGAAACTACGGCCGTCCTGCGTACCGGCTTCTTCGGGGGTGGTTTTTGTCCAGGATTTACTGTGTTCGTCGTCGCACTTCCACAAGTCTGGTTTTTCTTCATCGTCGTCTTCGATCTTGATGACGGGTTCGTGGGAGGGGGTGTCATAGGGGTCTTTTACTTCGACGACGTAGGCTTGGTGTTTACGCTTTTTGTTCTGTGGTTGGGACATTTCTTGCGTCAGAATCAGGGTGTTTGGTGTAAGTCGTGTATTCAGTCCAGCTGTGGGCGGGTAGTATGTACTTGGTGCTTAAGTACTGAGGTATATACGGGCCGTTTTATAGGCACTAAATTCTGCGAGGGGACGGACTGCCGCTAATAGTCAAAGCTAGTACATACTGGTCACGGAGTACGGGAGCACGACGGCAGGGAGATTACTTGCAGGCGTCTACAGGGCATAATTATAGGATCAGTAATACGCACGGTTGAAGTTCAAACGCATCAGTGGTCGGGCGAGCGGCTATTGCGAAATAACCGCCCGCTATGAATCACCCTTCCCGCTGCCTGTTTGGTGAAACACGGAGGCGGGGCCCCTCGCCACACGGATTTGTGAGACAATCTAGAGGAGATTTTAAGCGAGAGGAGCCAAAGTATCTACGAACAATAGCGGCCGAGATGGTGCGGCAACAAGGCGGAGGGCTATCCGGCTTCGTGAAACTTGCCTTGTATAACTGAACAGATTCAAGCCCTAAACCCTAATCCAACAACATAAGATCTGAGACGTGTTACAGACCTCATACAAGCTCACGGTAACCGGGGCTGATGTCTCTCGTATATATCTCAAGTCTTTCTCCTTCTCTTCTCTCTGTACTCTACCTTTAGTCTATACACGCACACGGTTCTCCCCTTCAGATTTGCAACATTGCCATCGTCATCTTTGCATACTGTAACCACCGAGTTCTACTAACTGTTCTCTGTCGATATATCTTGCCCGCCGTAGGCGTTATTGCGGAAAATACACGGAGGACTCCCGGCGATGCTGAATGTTTTGGTGATGGAGCGGTGGATGATGTGGAATGCAATGCAAGTCGATCGAGGGGGAATATGTTGGACTGGTTTGACGGGAGGAGTCCGTGATAGGTTAAGAGTAAATTTTTGAATACTGCTTGGTCCTGTGGAAGTACAAAGTACATTCCTCTTCAAACCAAGGCATTGCAATTCAGAGCGGCCGTGATTTGTTACTTTCAAAGTTCCCGGCTTTTGTGGTCACCGTAGTCGGCGAGGAGTATGAGTAACTTTTACGACTTCAACTCAATATGAAACCAATGTAATATTTGTGGTTTTCCTCTCTTCCTCTTTTGGTCCAGGTACAAGTTGCTCGGGTTGGTTTGTCTTGTGACTTCTTCTCCTCGAGCACCTCCTACTATACATTTCATCACTCTCGGAAATCACCAATTGTCTATTTCCAGTGGAGGAGGAGTGGTGCGTGTCATACCGTTCGCGTGGAGTTGCCGTCGAAGAGTATATCTAACCGAGACGAGATGTCCCAAGACCGAACTGTCGGTCTCAAGATAATCACAAGACTTTAGAGTGGACCGGCAGAAAGTCTTCTCCCCCGTACAGATACTAACCATACTCTATTGCCTGCGTGGCGGAAGAGAGGAAAAAGCGGGTAAGAAAGTTGAACCCGGGATGTAACGGTAGCATACGTAGTGGAGGTATATTCTTTATACTATATGTATATTTTCAGCTTCTTGCCACGGTAAAAGTCCCGAGATCTTGTAGGGATTTTCAAAATCCAGGAGATAAGACTTAGACTGGTCACGTCTCTACGTATCACCGGAGTGTATATCTCGCCACCTGTCAGCCTCGTAATCAGAATTTAGGGTAGCTGTGAGCTAGATCAGGAGGGAATAAATGAAAACTAAAAATCATGTCTGTTTGAAGATTCCTACATCCCTACGCTAGGAGTATAGCGAGTCTGCGAGCACTGGCACACGCTCGAAGGAACCGAAAGCGAGTTCGACCAACTTTTAGCACACATTTGTTCACTCTTGGAGACAGCTTTGATTCCAATCGACTTTTTGTTTTACTGGGCTGTTGTAACTGTAACGGGTGTCCTTTAGTGAACCTAGAAAGGCTCAGGCTCTCTTCGAGCTTTAACATAGCCTCGCATGATACGAAGCATGTTGTGACTGCTCGCTTCAAGTTGACTTAAACTTTTCCTCATTTCTCTCTCCAACCGCGGCTGTGGATGAAGTCTGGAGTTGGTAAAATAGTGTTGAAGTGTTGATGCCCACAAATATTGCTGAGTTCGGGGGGATATAGTGAGTATTTACATAGTTAGTATACCCAGATACGTATCATCCCACAAGTCGGCTATATTCCTTTTTCAATGTCAGAGGGCTACATATCTGAGGCATCTGCTGGGATAGACATCCCGTACGCGTGTAATTGGCGACCATGCCTAGTAACAATTAATTCGATCTCCAATTGCGGTTGCTGACAGATTGGGTATTCGTCCTACAGATGTTCCATATCCGAGTTTTCGGGAAAAGCGAGCATGAGATGGTCGGCAGTATCGACTTGCGGCTCTTAATCGTCTGATTCTTCAAGGTCAGGAAGCGTAAGCGTCATATTATAGATCCTTCCGCGACAACACTCGTAAGAACAATCTTTTCAACTTTCCACATAGTGTTCATGAAGTAAAATACGACCTTTAGTGCCGCAATCGAAGTTAATGCTTTTATTAAGCTGTGAAACGTCTTTTCAAGCTCATCGGACATCGCTCTCCTGCAATAACTATAGTTTAAGCTCGTGTCTCTTACGCTTGCCATCAATACATAGCCACGTTAAAAAATGTACATGGTAGGTATAGTATAGAGTGCCAGATAATCTGCACACAGTGCTGCAAGAGCATAGTTATTCGCGATCTGACTTTCCTCGACAGATTTTGGCCGTAGATAACTCCCACGTAAACGCCAACTGCAGTCATTCCCAAGGTCACGCCAAGACCGATGCGTGGTGAACTGAGAAATTTGTCGACAGAATGTGTCCAGCTGATTGCTTGAGGGCTATCGCCAGGTGCACGTATCGTTTGTAAAGCGTTTGTAATATCTTCAAGGGATAAATTTGCGCTCTACTAGAGGAGCTTGCGGTATATCTGTTGTCTTGTGTTGAACATAATTCGGCTATCCAAGGACAGAGGTTGCGCCAAAGTCGGCAGATACATCATGGTTTACCAGTGAGCAATCATGCTAGCCCAAGGACTGCTCCCGGCAAGCAATTCTCGCTGCGGTATCGTGTTGCGTAACTGATCCGTTGGCTTCGTTGCTGTCGCCTCGCGAGCTTGGGCGCCGGGACCTGAGACCTTGTCGAAAGTCCGGAGCAAATTTTCTCTATCCATGGCGGGTAGAGAAGCGTCCAGAGAAGACATGTTGATAAGGTGCGATCCTTCAACAACTAATGTGAAGCCTTAAGCAGCGAGAACTACGTCAGATGTTGCCACGCAGTACAGCCCCACTTCGCTACACATTCAAACATGGAAAGTTTTATGTGTCGTACTATCCATTCGCCCCAAGACGTAAGCGTGCATAAACCATCCTGTAATAAATAAAACAGTTCAGAGCATAAATCCTCGAAAAGACCGTAGGAACGCGAATCAGGGGTAGAGAGAGGAGATCTCCCCCACCTAGCCGGCCATCCGGAGAGGGGGTGAAAGCGGGCACTGCCATACTCTAGATAGAGTGAATGTAGTATAATTAAAACAAGGCCGTAGAAACCCTAACCCCTAAAGCTCTTGTTGCATGTACCCGAGCCTTAAAATGACCATTAATGGCTAGCGTGGGCGCTTAAAATGGCTCTTGGCGTGACAATTCTTAGGGTTAGGGGTATAGGGGCAGAAACTAAAAAAATTGACGAGTAGAAGACCTGAGACGTGTTACAGACCTGATACAAGTTCACTGTAGCCGGGACTGATGGTAAGGCACACAAGTCTCCTGTGTATATCTCGAGTCTTTCTCCTTCTCTATACCTTAAGTCTATACACGCACACGGTTCTCCCCTCCATATCGCAACAACCCTGTCGAAATTGTTGTCGAGTCATGACCGATGAAGCTTCCGTGCCCAACCCGATACCCCCCATTCTATGCGTATAGAGCCAACAAAATCTAGTCTCAATTAGACGCTAGTATAGGCAAGCTGTTGAGCAACTGAGACTAACAAAAGCCATTGGTGAGTAGCATGACGCATCGCCGAACGGACAACCGGTAGGTATTGATGGAGGGAAAGGAGGAATGCGTTAATGATTGATGATTTGACCGTGAAATGGGCGTAGAGGTGAAGCTATTTGTATCAGGGGCCCGGGAGGGTCGATAAGCTTGTTGCTAGGGCTTGCGTGTCGAAGAAGCGGATACCCCGTGAGGACGTCGGAAGTGAGGATCGTAGTGAGTTGTTTGCTGACAAATATTGCTATGACGGTTAGGTAAGAGTTTTGAAAGATTGGTAATGGGGTGCGATTAATCTGAAACCTGAAGATCGATCGGACGAGAAGAGGGGGGTTTATATAGAGAGGGTGTGGGCAAGTCGAACGTGCAAGGTACCATTCGTCGAACCCAAAGACCCACGACTGGCCACAACAATCCAGTAATTGTCAACTGGTTCCGCATAACGCCATAGAGTCAGAAGAGTGGCTAATGGTGAAATAGAGTTGGTGGAGCTATGTTCCGACCCGTATGTCAAATCTTCTCGTTGGCCAACAGGTTGACGTATACGCCATCTGATCAACCACTTAGCCAATGGGTTGACCCATATGCCATCTGGTTGACCACTTGGCCAATGGGTTGACTTGTACGCCAACTGGTCAACTTGGTGCTTGGTGTACTGGTCAACCTACTGGCCAAGCGGCGGAGTTGTACACCGGCGACTGTTCCAGGCAGTCTTGCAGTTGCAAGAGGCGGCTTGGTTGCTGATAGATTCGGCAGCTGCAGCGGCATGAAGAGTAGTCTCTACAGTAATAGAAATCACAAAGCCGCTCACCAGGTACGGGTTTAAGTAGTCCAAATTTCCGGCGCTCGGGTTCATGCTCACATTCTGATGATCTCCAAACCTCCCTACTCTACCTAGAATCTCGTTCAGAGTCCTGTAGAAGAAGGATCGCTGGTAGCTCACGCTGCTCGTGAACTTGGTCAACCGGTCAACAGGTATACCAACTGGACTGCTTGGCCAGTGGGACAAGTTGACAGGTCGACCTGTTGGCCAAGCGAATCAGTTGACGTATGGGTCAACCTACTGACCAACGGGAAGATTTGGCGTACAGGTCGAAACAAGATATCTTATTATTAGAGGCTGCCTATATATTAACTAAATTCGGACTAGAAATCTAGCTCTAAACCTTTTGGGGTATGTGGTAGTCGACTAAAAGGGATAAAAGCTGTCAGCCCCGATGATGGCTTGTTGATCGAGAGTGATAGGGAAGGAGGAGAATTTCCCTCTTGTAGAAATTGTAAAGTTTTAGAGCTAGCTGATTGGTTCCAACAGGGACTAATTGGCAGATTCTTTTTTGTGAGCCGTACCAACTTTTTGACCGATACTGCAGGCACTTCTTTTCACCTCGAACGTCGACAACTAAGTTGACCTCGAACTTGGTTTACAGGCGACCTCTATTCGGCCATTAGCCATTATCCTTTAGTCAGAGAACGATGTCTCGTCGCCAGCCTCGCTCCCAAGCTCGCTCGGCAACGAGAAAAGAGAAGCAAGTGGCTGTCACTGGATTCCGGGCAAGAGATAAATTGACGCCTCTGTCATGAAGTTTCCTAGGGATAGAACTATTGGAATATCGAAACCAAGATGTAAATATCTAAATAGAAGCCAACTTGCTTAATATACTATGCTTTTATTGGCTAAAGGCACGCCCTACCTCGTACACAGCTTCTGTGGATTGGAAGCGGTGCATACAGGAGATTGGAGCACCAATTTGCCCTGGAGTTTGGTACGTCTTATGAATTATCATCTTAGGCTGTTCCACAATCGATAGGGTGCCATATTCTGCCAGCGCATCACTCCAATCGAAACTTTCCTGAACCTCCTAACATGAAAAACGTGCTAGTTAAGTCCATCATCCTTACAGTTCATTCGCCTCATTTCCATCTCCCACCAATAAATACTTTTCTTTCGGGGACGCGCGCTAAGTCACAACCAAAACTTCGCACATTTTATAAATTTAATCCCTTAACTGGTTACTGTGTAAGATATTAATCGAGACTTAGCAGAGGCTTCTACAGTCGACTATGGAAATTAAACGTATCTAGAAAAACGAGATGTTAACCAATAGCGCGTGGTAAATTACCTCCGGTACCTGTGTGGGTAGGTATTCCTAGTCTCACAAAATGCTAGCCCCACCAACCTCCACAACTCCACAACAGCTAGGGCACAACCCGGAGCCCTAAGCCCTTCATGTAAAATTCCCTCCTGATTATAGGGACCTAGCAACATCGAATAAGTTGTGATTGGCTCCGGGGCGCTACTTTTGGCTGCCTTTGGTTTAGTGCTGAATATTATGGATGGATCAGGAAGAAGGTTTGTCTTGTCTTTGCGAAGAATAAGTGCACCAAATGGTAAGTGCACAGCTTTGACGACGTGGAAGCCCCACGAGGTTGGATCGGAAGGAGATTTAGTGGCGGCTTCGATGCTGTGAAGCGGTGGTTTCTACTAGTAGGTTACAATACGTCAATTTAAGTACGTATTTGGAATTCGATAACTATCGATGAGTGAACTCGTAGACGGCTGCTTTATCGTGCACATGTGGCATGGGTATCTGGCGTCACTTGCGGCTGCTGGAGCTGGGCCTCTCTAGATAATCACCTTCGGTACCACTCCAAGAGCTTTGCCGCGCGGTGATTCTCTAGCCCGAAGAATATCTCGCTGCGTCTTTATTTTGGAAGGACACAGTTTCCTGTGAGCTTAATACTCTACCTGCGAAGGATTTCCGTCGTAGCATCATTGCTGAGCCGCGGGCGGCCGAGGTGTTAGATTGCCAGCTAGGCCCAGAGGAAAGCATGTCGAATGCGATACAGCTACTTGCAGATAATTTCGTTAGACGGGGGAGGGGCACTATGGAAGGTTAGCCCTGAAACGGAAGATTAGAATTGGGTTAGTTAAGGAGTAGATGGAGATTTGTGCACAGTATCATGGGGTGCAGAGTGAAGGGAGAGAGAAAGGAGCGTCATAGATGTGATTGAGGACTGGAACCGGGGTGTAGCGGTGGGTGCGGATGGCCCACCGAGGTATCTAGCGCTGTGCTATATGTTGGGGAGAGGCGTGGAAAATGTGTCTATGTACCAGCCCACATGCGAACACGCTGGAAAGAGGTTGAAAGAGGACGGCTTGGAATGCGCAGAGCTTCACAGACGATTAAAGATGCGATGCAGCTTGTGGTACATCTTGGGGAGCGGCACTTATGGGTCGACGCGGTGTGCTTCATCCAGAACGTTTACGAGGATAGAGACGCCCAGATCTGGTCTATAGATATTGTCTACGGTGCATCCGTGTTGAATGTTGTCGCTACGGGTGACGGCGATGCACAAGCAGGATTACCACAAGCATCTAAAAGCGCAGCAGATCCGGTGCAACATATCGAGACAGTCAGTCCGAGGCCTGCGATTAATACTACCGCTGTTCAAGCTAGAGACTGTAACAACGAAATGGAGCTCCTGCGACTAGACCTACTAGGATCGTCTACTCTGCTCTCTCCGGCTGTACTTCATCCAGAAAGTGTATCTTGAATGCCACTAGGGGACATGGGTGCGCAGACATCGCGGTAGAAGAAAACCCCCACGAGAAGACATTTTCCAAGTAGTCGCTGCAAAAGGGAACCGACCACGCTGGAAAGATCTCAGCAAAGTGCACCCCAACCGCATCACCTCCGGTACTGGAGTATTTTAGAAGGATCCTTTCGTTCGACTTAGATGAGTATTGACGGCGCTTTGATTCCGACTTGATTGTTAAAGACTGGATCTTGCACACTTAGTTCCTTACAACCTCCGCCTACATCCGTGTCCGAACCGGTAGTCAGTATAAGCAGACACCGCACTGTATCTGCTGGGAAGAATGGTAACAGGCCGCTGAACAATCACATCGACGTTGTGCAGCAAATCGTCAACACCAGCAACGAAGTAAAAGAATAATCATCCTCAATCGAGAAACCTGCAAAGACGTACAAAAACACGGAGGGGAAGTTTGTGATCCTTCTTCGAGCCTTTGGGGGGGATGAAAGCTGTCTCGAGTACAATGTGACCAGGTCTCCGAAGCGCTCGTGTTATCTGTTTTAGGTGATGCTGGTTGGATGGAAGGATGGAAGGATGGAGTTGCGCAGAGGGTGGGAGTGGATCAGGTTTGTGAGAATGCATGGTGGAGTGCTGAGCCGGAGCAGAAGACGGTTTCTTAGGGTGGTGGAGGGTTCTTATAGAATACTATTGATGGTCGTAGGAGGTTTGGTCTTCCTCATATTTGTTAGGGCCTAGCCTTGAGGGCTCATGGAAAGCCGTCACAAACGTCTTATGCAAAGATCGTGCGCACCCCAGTTCTGTCTTGCTTCCCTCACTTCACATCACAACACATCCCACCGCTCCACGGCAGAATCCCAATCTCTCGGAGCCTGATACATCTCGTCGATCCGATATCGCGACTCGCCCATACATACACCATAGCCTCTAATAACAAGTTAGCAGCTCTAGGCACCCTCTGACACAGGCCACTAGATACGCGTCTGGTCAGTTGTGTCGTATGCAGATCGGTGGATCACGGGATCATGTACATCACAACTCAACATTCCCTTGCACTACAACCGCACAATCCCACCAGACTACATAAACCTCAGCGGCACTTCATGGAGTGTATACCCTCTGCCCAGAATATCAAAACGAGACGCATATCCTTCCTTAGATCTTCTCCTGCGAAAACCTCGTAATCAATCCAATTCTCGTCGCCTTAGATAGGGAGGAAGTACGGGTACTGTACCGACAGATCATCATAGATAAACAACGAATGTCACCTGTCACCGGCTTCTCTGGTGCGCAGATAGAAAGTGTCATTTGGGGTCGGTTCGCTAATCAAGAGGTACTGTCATCTGTCATTTGGAGCTTACAAGTACACCTTTCTAGGTCCGGTCCTACAACTAGTGATGGGTGTGAGGTGAGTCGAGTCGGCTTGAGTCAAAAGCTCGAGCTGGTCGAGCAGAATGACGAGTCGGCTCGAGCTTTTGCCGTGTACTTGTTATGGGGTGTCACTTTGGGCTCTGGGGGTTGTGAAAAGTAGCATATTTGGAGGTTTAGACACTGAATATCCATCCAACATCACCAATCTGGTAAATCCCATACTTTGTCGACTTGGCCAAATATCGGGGAAAACTGGCTGTTACCTTCCTATTTGGGGGTATTATAATCCGAACTCGAAGCTCACCGAGTTGACTCAAGCACGCGCGAGCCTTACCTCCCGTAAGCTGAGTCAAGCACGCGCAAGCCTTACCTCCCATAAGCTGAGTCAGCTCGAGCTCCTACTCCAGGCTCGAGCCGACTCGCGCCATCACTACCTATAACCTTCTCCTGCTCCCTTCATCCTCCTCGTACCCACTCCCTTCATCCTCTCCGCTTTTACTCCGCTCTATTCTTCGTATTCTACCTCATCTTTAGATTCCTCCAACTCATTGTACTTACTAGTTCTACTCAATATCGCTTACTCCACCCATAGCCGAGGCGGGTGACAAAAGTTGTTGGTAGATCACCACACAAAAGGTGGTTTTTCTCCACAACAAACGAAGAGAACAAAAGAGAACTCTGGAAATAAATTTCGATACATTTAGATCCTAGGAGATGTCGCTATCAAGTTTTGAAACTCTGGAGTGTACGGCATCTTTTGTGTGGTGGTGGTGGCGGTGGTTATACGATCTACCAACGACTTTTGTCACTAGCCATGGCCATCTGTTTGCACTATGTGCCATATTGGTTCATTACTCAAATCTGTCACTGGGCACCCGTTCGAATGCAAATAGTGTCACTTCCAAACGATCGTTCGTTGTTCATCTGCCGGTATAGTATACCTCCGTTGCACTGAGTACCTCGCCTAGTGAGAAGTGGCGCAGGGCGAAAGTGTGTGCGGAGGAGGTGAAGTGTAAGCACCAGATCAGGGTGAAAATGAGGGCTGTGTGTCTTGTGAGGGTGCAACTCCAAGGGAACAGATCGAGAGAGTCTGGAAACGGTAAGAGGACGAATTGCAGTCATGCTGCTTGACGAGTGTTTGCTAGTGACGCTACCTATAACCCTTACCCTAGCGAACGTCAGGTTACTATTTCCGAGATATCAGGCCACCATCCGAAAGCACAACACCCTCCGCAAAACAAAGTTCACTGGCAACAGCAGTTCAAACTGTCAGACTGATTGCTGGTGTATTAGTCATTGGGTTTGCAGATCATCGCACATGCCACGGAGACGCCATGCATATCGAGCCGCAACCCCACTGGTTGCGGGGAAAAATCCATTGGCGACAACCTGAACACGTTCAGCTACCATATTATTTGGTTTGAACTCACGGTTTGTGTAGGTCGTTCAACTCGCACACCCGACAGTCTCTATTCGCTTGAAGGTTCCAGAAGTGTCGAACTGAAAAACGCCCTGTCGGTTGACCAATGGGGGCCTGTCTCGGTGCGTTCTACACGAACTCCACAAGAATTGCGAATTCAACCAAATAACACGATAACACGGCTACTTATCTGTTTGCAGAAAGTATATATCAGAAGCCACTGTCAAAAAATCAACTTCACCAACTCTCAGTCCTACCTAAATCTCTAGTTTCACTCGCGATGAAACCACTCATACTCTTCGGGTCTCAAAAGATGCAACTAGATCTCGTCGGCCTTCTCACCGTCATTGGTATACCCTTCACTCTCACTTTCGCCTGACCGATGAACTTACGACACGATTCTTCTCATAGGTGAGGCGGCAATGGCCTACCACGTCCATGTCATAACCGCCTCCTTCCTCGGACTTCTTCCACGCCTACTCCCAGCGCCACAGGCATTCCTCAAGCCAATCCGACCGTCCTGACTCCCCCTAAACACCAACGTCGACACGGTCGCCGTAGAATCCGGAAACGTCCAGCGGCATCTCAACTACTTCGCCGACCCCCTGCATGAGGTAGATCAACGGAAGGGGTATACTCTGCAAGAAGTGCACGTACAACACAACGACTTGCACCACTCGCACGCGATCCAACCGAAACTACTGGGTCCCACCGGAGCACTGTCCATCTTCGGCATGGTGCTGTCCGTGGGACTAGTATTGTTCGCTCTCTTCATCGGTGACGGCACCGCAATCTTTGCAATCGACCTGCTCTCGCTCACATCAATGTTGACTGGCATCAGCTCGCGCTAGAGCGTCCAGCTGTAGAAACGCTGCAGAAATGCATTGCAGTATGTACCATAGGGCGATGTGCTGCTGCGCGGAAGCAAAGGTTCTTTCATCCTGGTACATTGCACCGAGGAAGTGGCGCGTGAACTCTACTTCGGCCAAGAGGACTGCGAGTATACATCAACAATACATGGTTCCGGATCATGGCTGGGGCAGGGACGTTCACATTGATGGCGGCGGTTGTGTTTCTTGCAAACTGTACCTGGGAGCTTCAGGCGACCATTGCGGTCGTTTACATTGCGCTGAACTCGTTTTATTGGTTTGCTGCGGTGCTTCCTCAGAGTTGGGGGTGGGATTTGAGTGCGTATGGTGCCGATGTGAAGGATGATGTAGATAAGGGATCTTATACTGCGATTTTGACGGAGATTGTGAGGAGGACAGGTACGGTGGCGTGGGCCAGAGATACAGACATTGTGCCGAAAACTAAGGTTTGGAGTAGGTGGCTGGATGTTGCTGAGGTGAGGCATATGGAGCCTGAGTGGGATGGACCGGCACAGTTGGCTGAATTGATGAAGATGGATAATGACGCCCCGGCTTCGGAACAAGGTGGTGCTGGGAGTGATTGCTAAGCCAGACGCTACGAGGGTGAAAATTTACGAAGTTAATAAATCAAATATGCTTTTTTTCAAGGTATTGACCATTGAGACAACATACTGTGCCGATCGATGATATGGGAACAAATCACACTAAGGGTGTGACACCACCCAGAGCCCGAGGGCAGAGTACTGGTGTGATAATGGTGACTTCAGAGCGTACCGATCTACTCTAATGCAAGCCCCGACGTACTAAGAAGTTTGGATAGAAGTGACAGCGGTACTGGCCGGAGTACGGGCGGAATGCGGCCGGATATATGTTTTAGCGGTGTAAAACCGCTCAGACTTGCATATAGACTCTCTCCTTTGACCTTTCTTTCGCTTAGAATTTCGAATAGTATTCTCGTTCAGTTCTACCACCTGCAAGAGTTGCTCCCAGATGACGTAGCCAGTGGTCTCAGCTGCCAGACATTCCAGATATTAAAACGCGCAGGTGAGCAGCCAGTCCGCCAGCCAGGCCATCTGAATGGAGCCAGATGTGCCGGCCCAAGAGCACCGGACTGGCCAGGCAGTTGATTTGCTTTACTGCGTGGAGTGGACCCCACTCAGATAGCTGCAGCGGGTAAAACTGTAAAAGCCAAAGAACTTGAAGAGCCGTCGACTTCCCCAGCCATAGAACTAAGTGTGGAACACTGTAGCTTAGATTGGAGATGCATATCCTCTGATATCGTTCTGCCGAGATTCTCCTATTCGAGGATTTTAGCTTAATTGTAAATGGCAATTTATGGAAAGAGTTTGAGAGGTCGCTGGCACAGCTGCAGCCCGGGGCACCGCCGAGCGGTGGACACGGACTCCACGCCCAGATACTGCCTAGGGCAATTATGAAAGCTCACGCAGTCTCAACTCGCAATTGCGGTGGCCCGGGCAATTGAGGCCACTACCGTAGATTTGCAATGCATAGACGCTAAATTCCGGCGGCGTAAGCACAGTGCATATTCTCGCGGAGGCCCGCGGGCCGCCAAAAATCCAAGATAGAGGGAAATGATATTGTACTACTCACTTTGTTCTGGACATCGATGGGTGCTGATGGGGATTTTCTTATTGGACAGTTGATGGCAGCTTTTGAATAAACGGACATGGTGATAGTGGTGAAGCTCGGATCAAACTAAATACACTACCCCGAGGTTATCGCCATAGTCTGAAGGCCTGAGTTCCTACTAGCTATGAGGAGAGTGATATAGAGAGCCGGGAGGAGAATGATGAATTACAGCCCGAACCGGTGGAGTAAATGGCGGACCTCCGGGAAAACTGCAGTCCTTCAGCTTTTTTAGGTTTACAATGCTGACAGATTTGACCCACCAGACATCGGCCTCATGATGCTGACAAACACATAATTTGCCGGACAGACACCTCATTCTGTCTTTGCCGTCCAGACCACAGCGACTGTGCCGAGCATCAAGATTTGTACGAAACTTAAAATGTGTCTTTTTTTTTTAATATCGAATACCCAAGAGTAGGCTAAAACCTCAATAAAACCTCTTCTCCGTGATGCGTGACGTACGACCTTGACGCTCGGTTATAGTATTCGTCTAAGATCGAACCAAGCATCCTCCACCAGGCCTCCCGACATGCGAAGTCGGGAGCTACCATACGAGCTTGATATTCGTTACCCGAGACCTGTTCCACAATCTTGTTTCGTCCTCTTAATGCGTAGGGCATCGTGGAGAGAAATATGCATTTGGTATTGGTGCATCCACGTCCCACCCCACAAAATACCCCCGGTAATCGCTGATCCCCGTGAAACCAAGTGTATTTTAATGTCAGTACGATCGAAAGAGAGTGAACTTATTTAGCAAATAGCGAATTGTCAATTGTTGGTGTGAAGTAATGTTGGGGGTGGGAGCGATGTTGAGGTCGACGACCCTGATCACTCGGTACTTGGTGTGTGGTTAGTTTTAGTTCTCGTGTCCATCTTTGCTGCACTTCACACACATACAGTACGAATTAATCTACTTTAAACTCGCGCAATCCCTCTCTCACACTCACACCCCGTTCTGGCTATTTCAGCAAGCGACTATTGGTCAGATATCAGTCAACCATTTAGACGGCGGAACCTGTGTTTGGCTAGATCATGCACGTATGGGTCTACAGCGAACAATTGGTCCCGATATCCAAACACGAAACAACCGCCTCTCGCTTCTACCAACCGCGACCGCAGACAACTGCAAAACAGAACGAACAATCCATTCGAAAGAACTCTTATCCATAGCTCGACGCCTCTATGCATCGGTGCATTCTTCTCCATCCAGTGCTGTTCTTTATCTCTTACCTAGTCTCGGTATTGGACAGAAATACCGATATTCACACACAAGACAGAACACCCACTTTAGCTAACTACTTCATAGCTGCAACTATGAGGCTAGTTTTATATTGCCCCACTTCGTCTCCATGGCCAGAGAATATTCCACAGAGAACATTCCACGATTGCGATGCTGTGATTAAGGCTGCTAGGGAGAACAACGGTACCGACGGCTACGAAACCAGGACAGCAACACATACCTCCATGGATCCACCCAGCAGTTTCGCCCTGCTACTAGCAAACGTACAAGCTTCTCTTTATGTGGTCCCGTTACCACGGCCAGAATTCAACACCTCATTTAGAGCACCCTTAGCGCCGGGAGTCACAGGGTGCATTACCCCGGATTTGAGCTGAACGATGATGATTGGCTGGCTACACATCGGACCAACCATATTTATGGCTCTTGATTGGTCAAATTCCCGAAACGGAAGCCCAAGTGGTAGGGACTAGTGAAGTTCCTCCACTCATCACGATCCAGAAGATAAGGTCGTATCACTCCGCCTCAAAGCCCGCATTCCCCTTGCAGCATACAAAATAGCTCTGATGACAGCACTGGACCTCGTTGTTTCTGGAAAGCTAAGGCGAACTATCGAGGCGCCCTCTTAGAAATGCATATAAAGCGGGGTCATAAGGGGGTTTCGTTCGTGATGCTTCAACTGCACGACGGACTGGTTCCCATAACTTCGAAACGGAGGAAAATATCTCAAACTCTGAATCGACCATTCACTGCTTTCTCGTGTCCGAGCCGACCCACTTCGTTTTTCCCATGCACTGTTCAGTGCCCATGCCCACATAACGTATGAGCCCTACCTCCCGCCGATTGTGCACTGTGCTATCGGTCGAAGGCCGTGATGCACCCACCGCCTTAGAAACTTGAACTGAGGAACACTATTAGTACTTAGTTCTTTGCTACCCGAAGGTTTACTGCTCCGCCATCAACAATGGCCACTCTAAGAATCAGCGGCCTATCCCCAGCCACCAAAAAGCACGACCTCGCCAAAGTGGCCCATGTTGGGACCGACTGCATATCCCTAGCCCGTAATGACACAGCAACAAGTTCTCCGTTAACGGCGACAATAACATTCCAGACGAAACGCTCAGCCGACAGGTTCAAGGCACAGAAAAAGCACGCAAAATGTCTCGGGAAACGTCCAAGGATTGACTCCCATTTCTTGGGCCTGACGGTACTCTCTTCGGGTGAGGATGATGAAGTTGAGTGTGTAATCCACATCCTTCCGGCAGTGGTTGTACATGGCGATGAAAAATGCTGAACATAAATCCGTAGTATTGTGGCTGTCCATGGCCTTAACGGTCATGCCTTCGATACTTGGACTTGCGGCGATCGAATGTGGCTACGCGATTTCCTTCCCGAGCAGGTTTCGAGAGTCCGCATCATGACATACGGGTATAATTCGAACGTGTGGGATAAGTCGTCGACGACTACGATACCGGAGTTCGCACAGGGTCTTCTCGGGGCGCTTTTCAACAAGCGGGGGCAGAAGGATCGGAAGAGACCCATTATTTTCGTGTGCCACAGCTTGGGTGGTATAGTTACAAAGCTGGTACATACTTCCCGGATCCCTCGTCGTCGTTGTTCTATGGTCTCGGGAATGCTGAGGAGGAATGCACACGCAGGCTCTCAACATGGCTCGACTCGATAAACAAACCGCCGTCCTCAACACCGTAACTCGAGGTATCGTATTCCTTGCGACCCCACACAGGGGCAGCGACACCGCCAGCAGCGTCCTCCTCGGCGTCGCCGCAAAGGCCTTCGGCGTGCGTCAAGACTTGGTTATAGCCCTTCGCGTGAATTCCCGCCAACTCAACGAAATCGACAACGAGTTCCGGGTATACCATAAGGAACTCGAAACAGCGACTTTCTACGAGACCAAGAAGACAAAGCTCTCCAAGGTCATTAGTTCTTTCGACCGTGTCGTACGTTTCTCTCCCTCTTACCTACAACCTTCTTGGTCTAAATGGACCCATAGATTGTTGAGCGCGCTTCAGCAATGCTGAACCCTGGGAAAGGCTCACATTACCCCATCGAAAGGGACCACAGCGGGATCTGCAAATTCGCCTGCAAACACGACGATGACTATAAGGCGGTGTACATACAAATCACAAGGATGGTGAAACGGGCAAAGATCACGGTTGCGGCGCGGATCGTGTTCAAAGGTTGTATGCCGTCTCGCATCAGGAAATATCCCATCGTTGACGATTCTTGGGTTAGCTTTGCATATGCCACAGATCAGCTCGATGTTTAGGGTTGGCGGCGAGAGTTTGGTGAGGAGATATGAGAACGCATGGACAGAGGACGCAGGGTTGAAAGATTTGCGATGACTGGGAAAACGAAACGATAACGATAACGATAACGATAACGACTTTTTTGTTTATAAGTACATCATGTATTGCTAGGTGCTGGGCTCCCGCATTCTAACGACAGACACGATACGAAAAACGACTTTCTTATGTATACATCATGTAATGCTGGGTGTTTGTTACTGGCATTCTTAACGACATATACATAGCTTAATGAGTAACGAACCTATGGGAAATATCCCCATGGCAGAATTTTTCGGCGTTTGGCTATCTCGACCGAAATGATAGTGTAGCAGAAGAGCATCCAATAGGGGGGTCAGAACTCTTCCGTAGATAGGCACTGGCTATACTGCCTTTCCATAAGAGGTATTTCGTTCCCCCCCAATAGATGACACGGTGGTAAGTACTCCAAAACAAGCAAAAGTAGAAAACTCTGTACCGAGTACCCTGTCAAATAGAAACCCAAATATGATGCTGGACGAATAACAAGCTTTCTTGAGACTCTGGGGGGCTTTGCCTGCCTAAGTACCCCAGTACTCCTAATATCTAGACAAAATCCGCATCTTTGCACTTGATATCACTCAGTCGGGAGAAACTTTAACTCTGCGCCGGCGCCATGATATCGATGCTGAGTTTTATATGCAGAAGATTGAGTGATGTATTTTAGTTATCTGCGCCTCAAGACCACGAGCTCTATATATCGGCCAGATGGAGTAGTGAAAGCTCGCCTCGTGTGCAACTCTCCCTCGGGCACAGGGCAAGAATAGTGCAAAGTAAGCAGGTATCGGACGGCCAAGAGCTGGTGGAAAACAAGCATCAATGCAGTGTCCTCTAGTCTGTAGACGTCTTTGCTGTTTAGCGCTAGCTAAGAAGCCGTATGACAGATCAAGTAACCTCCTCTGTTTAGATTGATAGGATAGGTTTCTACTATGAAGGAATGGTGGTGTATCAATATCATGGCGAATACATTTATGAAGACCACATACTTACAAATTTGGACAGGGAGGCAGGGCATGTTTTCCTTTAGTCTGCTAGACTGCTTTATTGCTTTGCGGCCTTTACTTACAGTTTGAGTCATTGTCTTTCTTTTAGGAGAAAGTAGATATCCCATCGTGTGGTAGTGGTTTCGGAACCGTATGAGTGTGAAGTTCTGTAGCGTATGTCCTAGGAGAGCATGAAAATTCCTTATCCATATCATAATCCGGACCCCCGACACCGTACCACCCTAAAAGGGTTGCCTTGTCATTCAGAGCCGTCAACAAGCTGCGATGATACACCCAATTTGGTGTGGACTCCCCGTTGCCACGTTTCCATATGTGTGCGAAATTACAGTCTACCACATGAAGGGACACACGCTCATCACAAATAAATCTAAATTCTTAACTCATACAAAAAACCATGTCTCATCTTCTTAGTCAAGAACTACTTCCTCATCTTCTGCGGAAACACCAGTACCTTGCCAGGTGTGCCAGGTGTCCCACAAAACCCAAATTAGGAAAATGCCCTCAGTTGAGAGAACGAATACTAAGGCCGAGAGGGTGTCAACGTTAGATCAAAGGGCTGGGTTTGCAACAAGAGATGGAAGGGATATGAAGGAAAGGAGAAACACAAATGGTACTCACGAAGTTAGCTGAATCATTAAGAAGCCAATAAGCATGATCACTTCAAAGGGACGATATCATGGGCCCGAGGGCCCGTCCCTAGAACTATGTATAGTCAATAAATCATGATACCTAGCGAGAGTACACCACAAAGTGGAGACGCCAAAGGAAAGGGAAAATAAAAGATAGGTACAAAAAGAGGGGAATTACTTAAGAACTTACAACATTGAACTGCTCCATGATGGAGTCTTGAGAAATGTAAATGAATACAACTCAAGGCATCTCCCATCGCATATCCTTACTAAGTGGGACCGATGTCGGTTCACTGACACCTCCGAGGTCGCATCTTCGTAGCAGTTTCTGACTGCCATGATCAGGGATCATCCGTCGGCCAGGCAAGAAGCCAGTCTGGTGACTTCCTATGACCTCGTCCAAGAGTTCCACGATACGATTGTTAAGTCCAGAGGTGAACAGTTTGTACGCCGAGTTTAGCATCGATACAGTGATTCCGAATGTCTGCATGGTCTCTCTTGTTCCGTATGGTAATGATAGCCTCGTAAACGGGTTAGCGTGGAGTTGATGCGAAAGGGGTGGTGATGGAGTCGGCTAGGATAGCGAACAAAACGATTAGAGCTGTGTCTGGAATTCCCAGTCGAAGACAAAAGATCGTCTCGAGATATCTCGTGAGTTACCATGTCCGTTAGGCAAGCGTTTCTGATCAAAAGTGACATAGCCAGACATTGACACAGAAGGTATAGGAGTAGCACGGCATGTCGTAATAGATCTGTCTTCCGTTAGTAGCGAACATGAACCGGCTGCAAATGCACTTACTCGGTATTCCGGAACTCGTCATGGATGACTCGTCACAGTTGGCTTGTGTCTTGGCAAGAATTGATACGTCGTATGCAGGCAGCAACAGACCTGGACGTGGCTGCCTCAGGATAACCATAAACCCAAAAAGTCAGTGATCTGCCTCCTCAGAGAAGTAAGGAAGGGGCGGTGATCGGAACGTGTCTAAACGTCTTGCTTCATCAACTATCACACCCTGGCATATTCCATTTTCTGAAGTCGAAGCAGAGGTAAAGGATGCGCTTGAAGACCAGCCATCTATTGTTTCGAGGAGAGAGCTTGCAAGCGAGAAAATCTGGGAACGGGGGCAGTAGAGGGAGTGAAAGTAAAGTGGAAAGTTCCTGTTGAAGTGGAATGGACTTGAGTGAAGTTAAGTATTAGTTCCAAGCTTCAAGTGGAGTCATATAGTAAGGTAGAAGTTCCGACCGTCGGAGGATAGTGAAGTGGAATGAAATGGAATAGGAGCGGGAGGGGCCTTTTTGTTAATGGAGCGTCAACTAAAACCGTAGACAACGACAGTGTTCTATCTTAGTGGGTAAAGTTGCTAAAGGTTGAGTGGGGGGAGGGCTCGCTTCATCTGAATCGTAAGACCATGAGCGGGGTGATTCCAGACGATCAACTTTCACGGTCATTTTGCGCCGGTCAACAGTGCCAGTATCCATAGCAAGGTTAATGGGTTTAGCTCCTGTTGGGTAAGACATGAATGAACTAAGAAGAAGGAGCTGAGAAAGTAGCAGCCGTAATAAAATCGTTCAAGTGTCGACAAAGGAAGAAAAGGCGAGAGAACAGAAGCGGATGTTGACTGAATCTACCAGTTCCCAACCAAATTTCAATCACTGGTACTACCAGTGGTACTACGACTCTTGGATGCGATTCAGTGGCTGGAGATGGAAAGAAGTCATAGGTAAGGACGTCTAAGAGTATTACTACTTTAACTGAATAAAGTAACTGTCTAGTAGGTTAGGAAGATTAGGAATACTGTATTTCGGTTTGTGGCCGTTCAGGACTTCGTTTAAGTGGTTCTTGGGAGAAACCGTAATTGAAGTCTTGCAGCAAGTAGATACTCGGAGAGAATTGATACTGGAAATTAAAGTTGACCGTCCAGAAACATTCCGACTCCTAGAAGATTCGACCATCGAGTGCTAAACCATGACCTACAAGCGTATCGAGTGATTACTAGTGTCTCACGTTTCATTCTACCATCCTCACCCTTCTACTCCTTCTCCAGCACCCATAGGTCCAGGTCCAGGTCCAGACATCACTAAGGGCATAAAGGTATAATATGCATGTAACGATATAACCAAATACGTCCAAAACACCATCCGTACATCATCACCCCTAATCGTAACAAAACCATAAAGTATATTCCCTCCTTTCACCAGCACATCTATAAATTACGCCCATGCGCCCACCAACGCCATTCCCGCCGCACCCGCCGCAACCGCCGCACAAGCCTGCATCCTGCGCTTCCCACTCAGGATTACATAGCTCTCATCACTCAAGAAGTCCTCCGCCAACAGCTCCACCAGGCCTGCAAATAGTAGCAAGCCCGACGAGATCGCGTTCATAATCCCAACCATCAACAATCCCGTCTGGCTTGCCGGATCGTAGAGGTTTCTAGTTAACAGCCCGATGGCTTGGCCGATTGGTGTGGTAGTGCCGTATGCCATGCACATAAGCCATGGCTTCAAGGATTCTTTGGGGAAGGCCGTGATGCCGGCTATGCGTGAACCCAGGGCTAGGCCTTCGAAGGTTTCTAAGCGGTGTTAGTGACAGCGGAGGGAAGTGCTAGGCGAGGGAGCGTACGGTGAAATGTAATTGCGATCAAGAGGACTATGAAATTTGACCCAGTAGCCACCGATAACGCCATTCCTGGATGGTGTTAGTCGACTGTTGGTTGGCTGTGAAATAGAGACATACCAATAAAAACGCTGTGAAAAAGAATACCCGCTTCTAAAAGCATAACTTGTAACAGATGTTTCTTCTGCTGCTGCTCCTCTGTCAATCTCCCATCCCCATGATCATGATGCCTCCTCTCACGGCTTGAGCTCATCGATCTTTTGCGACTATTCACAGACCTCAACGTTGTTCTTTCCCCCACGTCGGAGTCTGCATCGTCCTCGTCGTCGCTCTTGTGAGACGCATCCGAGCTCTCGTCTGATATAGCTTCTGGGAATTCCAAGTTACTTGCGCCTAGTTCGATCCTTGTAAGTTGACGTCCTATGCTACCGCTCCTTTGGGTCCGCCGGACCGGCCTAACCACATCACCGAGAGTCGAGTTACCTCCGTTCATTAAGCTGGCCGAACTGGCCGAACTGCCGCGACGTCTATGACTGAATGACGATCTGGTGGGTGTAAGGATTTCGTAGCCGACACCGGCACTGCCGTGACATCCTCCTGTTGGACCGCCGTTCATGGTGGAGAAAAACATCTCAACCGAGACAACGAAGAAGACGGCAACCATAGCAATAAGACCAGCCATTGCAGGGTAGCCTTCGTTCCAAAAGCTCGGGAGACATGGATCCGTGAGGGAGGTGAATGCGGTTGGGAGGAGCTAGAGAAGGCGTTAGAGCTGGGCCGCGAGGGTGTTTTGGGGGACTGCGTACGTGGACGAATGCTGTAGCAATCAAAACTCCGGTACCGAAGCTATCTCCGTGTCAATTGGCGGTCCTATGGACAAGGCTCTAGCCCGGCAGAGGCAGGCTGCGGAAGGGGCTATTCACTGTCTTGAGAGGAAGCTGGTAGCAGTCAGTAACCGCAGAGCGGGGTGTAGTGACGACGGGCGCTCTCACAGAAAATTATGCGGAACTCGGAGCTGAGGAAACTTTTTGACGATCAAAGGGAACGAACAAGCTGTGATCGGTCAGCAGTAGTCCACCGGCCACAGGAACGGCCAACCGTACATAGTATGCTTTGTATTAGAATTATAAACAGCGCGAGGACGTGTAATGGCAGGTTATACGCGCCATCTGTCTTTCCACCGCAGACCTATTCCGGAGTAAAAGATGTCTCAGCCTTATATCATAATAACTTCCCGAGACTCAACGGCAGCTGTCCGTCCCGGCGCACAGATGGAGTAAGGTAGAGTAAGACATACGAGAGACGACCGCGTGGTAAGTTCTGGTGGAAAGAGGGGTGGGTTCTGGTTGCGACCTTTTCGTTGAGCGCATCGTTAGCAGCCGCTCCTTTTTCACAGGGGATTTCGGGAGCTCAGTGCACGTGTACTCTACATACCTTCCAAGTCATACGGGTTCGCATCCCTTGTAGGACAGTTCATAGTGGGGTGCCGCTGATGCCAGCCGAAGCTGCAGAAGAGAGAGTATATGGCCAAGTCTTTCAAGGAAGATGGAGGAGTGGAATAGAGATTCTTTGATTATGAGGTTCTTCTAGAATCCAGATGGAGGGCGGTGAGCATGTGCGTGGTCTCGGAAGGACACCAGTTTGGGAACAGGGGCTATGTCATGTTACACGAGATTGATGCTCACAACCAGCAAGGAGTTAGAGTAAGATTCACGGACGTTAATATCACCGACATTGTCACTCTTGCGGTAGGTGCTCACTCACCTGAGTATGGGTTGTGTCTTGTAGTCGGATCAGTGGAGCTCCGGAGCGATGGAGACTCACCGCTGCAGCAGCTAGTGCCTCCCTTTCATTACAGCCGGAAAACAATGCAGCGAGCGAACGGGAAAGCTGGACTGTGGATCCTGAAATACATATATTGTGGGATCGAGAATGGCTAAGTTGATGTATCGTACAGATATCGCCCGAATCAATTCTGCAGCTCTTCACCCAGGAAACAGGTACCAGGTGTGATGGTGGCGGTGCACCCCTGAGACATTCCCGATATATTCTGCCACGCGGGTCAAGAACGTTTGCTGAAAGGTAGATCTTCTCCAAGGCTCCAGCTACTCGACTCCTACTTTTCCAACTTCCGACACTCCTTTTTCCTTCCCACCTACCCCCGCACTGTTCAGCACTGTTCACGTCGAAGTCTGCGACCGTCCGACACGAACCATCTTCTGGTTTCTATTCTTACAGCCGACCTCACCTTCATTTACATCCACCGGCTGTCGGCTCGTTTTACCGCCGCTTGCCTTACCTAAACCTTCCTGCAGCAATGGCGGGAGACCACCAAAAGGAGCTGCTGCCCTCGACGGTGCCGAGTGGGCATCATCGAAGTCCGTCGGTCACCGCCGTAGACCAGGAAACAGTCCGCACAAAATATGCGTGGTTGGCATTGTACTTCAGTTTGAACCTGGCCTTGACATTGTACAACAAGGCAGTGATGGGAAAGGTAGTTATTACCTGCCCCGAAAAGTGTGTGTGCGGCTGAGAACTAATCCCAGAAACTATAGTTCCCGTTTCCATACCTCTTGACGGGAATCCACGCTCTGTGCGGAACTCTGGGGTGCATGTTTTTCTATTACCAGGGTGCCTTCACATTGACACGACTATCTGACCGGGAGAATCTTACCCTCTTACTTTTCTCAACTCTGTACACCATCAACATCGCCATCAGCAATGTCTCACTGTCGGTCTTCATGTCTCTCCGCATTACGCAAGCTAATATGTACCCCGCAGTAACCTCGTCACCATACCCTTCCACCAGATCGTGCGTGCCATGACCCCCTTCTTCACCGTCATCATCTACCGCGTATTCTTCAATAAGACCTACGGACGGGCGACGTACACCTCGCTGATCCCGGTAGTTGCCGGAGTGGGGTTCGCAACGGCCGGAGACTATTATTTCACCGCATTGGGGTTCGTCCTAACACTATTTGGCGCCTTTCTTGCTGCCGTTAAGACCGTGGTCACGAACCGGATACAAACAGGACGACTAAAGTTATCTCCGTTGGAGCTGCTCTACCGCATGTCGCCGCTCGCACTCGCGCAGACGCTGCTGTATGCATGGTTCTTTGGGGAGTTTGAGGGCGTACAGAAGTACGCAACGGAGCAGATGGGACGCCGGGACGTGCTGATTCTGGCTACCAATGGCGCCATCGCTTTTGCGCTGAATGTTATCTCCTTTACGGCGAACAAGAAGACGGGGGCATTGACCATGACGGTGGCCGCGAATGTCAAGCAAATATTGACGATTGTGTTGAGCATCTTTTTCTGGGGCCTACAGGTGACATGGATGAATAGCTTCGGCATCATGTTGACGCTGTTCGGAGGGGCGTGGTATGCGTATGTCACACCTAGTGCACCCTTTCTCTGGGTTCATACCCCCGCTGACTATCACGACAGGAAGGTAGAGTTAGAGAATAAGGGCTCCAAGGCACCAGCAGCACCGGTTGCCCAGTTAACAGACGTAAAGTCTGGGTAAGCAGGTTTTCTTCGTTCTTTTCCGTGTTTCCCGTCGAATGATGGGGGAGTAAATATATACCACCGTTGTTCCTAGGCACTTTCTTTCTTCACTTATTCCTTCTTTTTCTTCTTTGGGTTATTTAGGGGCAAGGCTTTCTTTATCTGTAGCGGCATAATGTGAATGTGATAAAGAAATAGAGGGAAATATGGACGCTGAATGGACGGGAGGGTTGTGCAAAAAAATGGTCAGCGAGAGGAGACGGTGACGCATTATATTAGGAGTTTTTCAAACCCAAGTAATGAGAGAGCTGTGTGTGTAGTATAATTGGAAACCCATCTATTCTTCAATGGTGTGCATCCACATTTCTGGCCTCTCCCAGTATGTAGAAGTATAACCAGCCCTCCACGTTCCTTTCCGCCCTGATCCGCCTCTAGTTTATCCGCTCCAAAGCCTATCCCCCATCACATCATTAGCATTCGCATCCCATCTCCCCACCCCATCGCATCACAATACATACCTCCAACATTACTACGGAGTTCCCGCGAATCACTACAGTTCCAATCTTGACCTTTTCGCCGCCATCGCGCTCCTCTACCGCGTCGTCGAGGACAATATTGAGGAAGACCTATCCCAATCAGCTCTCCTTTTCGGAAGGACAGAAGAAGAAAGGTACATCGTAACCGCGCAGCACGCCAATGACTTTTCGCGATCCGTTGAGCTGGACGAAGAGACGCTTGTCGAGATACTGTCACACCGTTAGCAAAAGATACACGTGGAGCGCAAGAGAGGAAGGGGAGGGGAGGACTTTTTTGAGCTCGGGTTGTGCTTGCGGCATTGTTGCAGTGTTGAGGTGGTATAAGGTAAGAGAAAGTGAGGTGAAGGACGTGTGCTGGCGAGTTAGAGGGAAAGCTTGGCGTTAGTTTAGCGCGGAAGCTCCCACCTTATACACCTCCGAACTTCCTTCCACATTCCAAAAAGCAGCATGAGTTTCTCTACTCGCCGCGCAAAGCCGCGGAAAATCGCTATCCAAGACCCTGAATCTTCCGAGTCGGAATCGCCAGTCGTTAAAAAACCACTACCCAAAAAGACGCCGGCAAATGTTCGGCCAAAACCTAAGGCCCCGTCGCGCCTCTCCTTCGGCGGCGCTGGTGACGCTGCAGATGAAGAGAACGGGTTTACGCTTAAAAAGTCAGCGCTGAGTCGACGGGCGATGGAACGTAGCGCTGCAAAGAAGTCGTTGGGCGCCGTGGGGATGGAGAAGCTTATGATTGCGCCTGAGCAGGAGAGGGTGTCCTACAGCAAGGAGTATCTTGCGGAGCTGAAGAGTGCGCAGATGGTTGCTACTGCTGCTACGGAGGAAGAGGAGGAAGCGGTGATGGTGGATGTTGGGGAGGACGACGCGGCGATTGCGGATCTTGACGGGGCGGTGGTTGTGCAGACGGGGGAAAGCAGTGGCACACAGATTATGGACGAAGGGCTTGTTCGGGTTATGAAAGCACGGCGTCAGGAGCGTGCCGCTGCTGCAAAGGCTGGAGATTACATCTCGCTCCATGACGATGACGACGGTGGTGGAGGGGAGATCATGCTGCGCCCCAAGAAGAAGAAAGAGAGTCGTCTCGTGGCGCGGGACGATTTCGCGGATGATGAGGAGATCGCAAACTATGTTGACGATGCGGAGCGGATGCTACTCACCAACAGCAAGTCAGCTCGGCGGGAGCAGGAGCGGCGGCGGAAACAGATGATTCGTGAGACGATTGCAGAGGCGGAAGGTGCGGATGATGATATGGATGGAGATTCCGATGTATCGCGGGACAGCCTAATCGAGGAGTGGGAGCGGGATCAGATCCGAAAGGGCGCGTTTACGACAGAGCATGCGGCTGCGGGCTTGGAGGGGGAATTAGAAGCATTGGCAAGGAATCCTCCCACTGCTACCCAGCTGCCAGATATCAAAGATGTTGTAGCGAGGTTAGGGGCTACGTTGAAAGCGATGGAGATCAGGAAATCGTCGACAGAGCGGCAGATTGAGATGTTGATTCAGGAGAAGAAAGAAATCAAAGAGAGGGAGGAGATGGTGCAAACAAGACTGAAGGAGGCCGGGGAACAGTATGAGAAGTTGAAGAAGGAGACGAATATTGGCGGTGCGGGACCTGAGGGCGTGGTGGATAGAGGTCTGGAGAGCTTTGGGAACACACCTATCAAGGTATCCACAGACTGATGTGTATTACTGCCAATGTTTGGGATCGGCGTTGTGAAGGTTTTGCTTTTGCTCTGGGAGTTGTATTGTAGAGGATATGGCTGAGAATCACTGAATAGAGATTGTAGGATTTGAAGACAGTAATGCCACCATGAAAGAGTTTGTAATACGGCTCTCATCAACATTCCTACATGAGCAACCGTCAAGTTCTAGATAACCAACCAACATTTGATCTAGTGCTCGCCCAGTAGAAGTAAGGTAATCAGACTTCGATGTGTACGGGTGGGTTGCGGGAAGAGTACTTGGTGAAGTAGCAACAATGCATAATACAACTACGCTTCGTCATTTTTACTCTATCTTGGTTCTACCTCTCTTTCTTCTCTTTATCTCACTTCATTCTCTTTATCTTGCTTCCATCTCTTTCATCTCGCTTTCCTCTCCTCATCGTTCCCACTTACTTTGGTTCCACTTTAGTTCCCTCTCCCTCCTGATCTCTATAACCAGTAAGTCTGCCTCCCGTACCATCAGTAATTGAATCTGACTACCAGAATCTAAGTCATATTGCAATCTTTCAATCCAATAAACACTCCCCATTCTGTCAGATTATCAGTTTCCTACCACAGCCATGACTTACTACTCCTGCCCCACTGCTCAAATGATGCAAACTGAGCTCCCCCGTGTCTTCAATCCACACATAGGCACTATTCAAGCCGATCATTCCATCGACGGCATCGTCAAGTTTGAGTCTCCATTCTCTCATATCCACTATCGTACCGCCAACGATCCTCCCGCATTCAGGCGTGTGGACACCCATGCCATTGTCGTCTTCATCGACGGGGCCTGCGGCCAGCAAAACACTGCTGCAATCGGCTGCTACTTCGGTCCAAACAGTCCTCACAACCTCAGCCAGCGGCTCCCTGAGGAGGGACAGACCCGCAAGCAAGCCGAGTTCAAGGCCACGTTGGCAGCTTTGAAGGTGTTGAGGGAAGCGTTTAAAGACGACAACGATATTAAAACTTTCGTCATTGCAACCGACAGCAATTATGTGAAGAGTGCTATGAATGAATGGGTGCGGGACTGGAAAGCGGGAGGGTGGCGTGGCTTTGACGAGAATGCCCCGGTGAAGAATCTTGATTTGTTTAAGGAGCTTGATGATTTCATTGTGGATATGGAGGAGAATGGGTGGAATATTAAGTTCTGGGTAATTGCAAAGGAGGAGAATAAGAATGCGGACGCTTTGGCAAAGGCTGCCTGCAGGCCTAAGTGATGTGGATGGTATGTTAGTATTGCTTCTCTTAAGTCCATTCTCGTACTAACTAATATAGGTTTCCACAAAGATGGCATTTCAACACCCGTTCTATTTTCTTTTTCTTTTCGTGGATGCATTTAGATGAAATGCTCGAATATTCTGTTAGGGTGTTCAGGTAATATAGATAGACTAGGTTCTTAGTTTCCACGCTTCTGCATTGATGTGTATGGAATAACCCTTACCGCAATTGACAACACGTTATCATTACTGATGTTACTGCCTCTTTTTCTGTCGGAGTTATATTCAAGCTTAATCCCCCATTCTATCTTTATCGCGTTTTTGTGAATGGAAGCGATGGTACGGGGGAGGTTGTGATACCTTGAAACCATTGTGGTACATTGCGTGTTGGTGTGAGGCAGTGCATTGCATGAAGACTCACGCACTTAAACTGACGATGATAACAACGCCAATGAGCGTCGTTGAGGACACCATTTCGTTTTACTAGAACTGATATCTCGTCCAAGGTACTAGGTACGTATATAACATGTTCATACGCCCATCGCTCGTGCTCACATTCATCAGTCTCCCTTGCTACCTCTATCTAATCACGATATGGCTACTCTTCTTCACCTCCCCTCCGAGCTGTTGAGCAACATCCTCCAATCAGTAACCGCATCCTCCGACGCCACAACCCAAATCCGCGACCTCCTCAGTATCGCAAAAACATGTTCCGCCCTCCACTACGCCGTGTTCTGTGACGACATTCTCTGGCGCTCACCCGCAATCGCGCTCGGGATTTCCCCCACCACACATCTCGAAGACATTCTCTACCCCGGATCCTCCGCCCTGGCACAACGCAGGTGGTTCAACGTCGTAAAACTAAACTACATGTGGCTACAAGAATTCCCCGACGCGTCGGCGACACTGCCGTCGAAGCGAAAGGCCGTAAAATTCCTTCCGGCAGAAAGTAAAAACAAAGGAGGCAAGAGAACTGTCGAGATGTGTGTTGCCGGCCTGGGAGCGCCGCCGGTGTTCATCACTGCACACGCGGTGTCGAAGCTTCGTGGGAAGGCGCTTTTTAACGTCATAAGAGCAAATTCGGGTAACTTAACTGGTGGTGTGCTGGATCTCTCGTCCACCACCACCGCGACTGGTGCTGTGGTTTCCAAACCACCGCCACGGGGATATTGTAAACTTGGTCAGCCGGGGTATGTCATTGAGAGGGAAGATGGTGTACACACAGTCTGCGAGTTGGATGTGGAAGAACCGGGGAGGGTTTTGAGACGCTGGAATATTGGGAAGAGAGATATTTCGGTTTTCCGGGCGAGGGGGGATATGTTGATTGCGCTGGTGTGCAGCGAGCCGCCGTCTGGTCACGTTGCGACCAAGATGGTGTGTATGCGAGCAGAGGGTGGTGATACTGAAGCCAGCATCTTGTGGGAATGTGATATCTCTGAAGATTGGAAACATGGTCACCAGAGCGAGCCGTTTACTCAAGTTCACGATTTCCAGCTCAACAGGTATGCGCCACCATCACGGCAAGCCGCAGGGTAAAACTAATATCCAAGTTCACAGCACACACGTGGTTTGTCTCTTAGGTCGATACCGTGATCCAATGTTCTCCAAACTCAAGGTCACGCAGTTCCGTGTGATGGGCCTGCACACAGGCGAATTCTGTCAAAGCATCAACTTCCGGCAGAGTCCCCTCTCAAAGCATCCACCAGTACACCGACGACAGGCGCTAACAACCGCATTCGAGCACGACTTCCTGCTCACCGACAAGTTCTGCGTCTCAGGTGGGCACGGTGGGGAGCTGTTGGTGTGGGATTACTTAAAATCCGGAGACAGAGTGGATAACCTGCTGTACTGCATTCCCGTATGGTGTCCCGGTAGGAGTGAGTTCCTGCGGACTTTTACGGCGTTGACGGTGAGCGCTGATGGCCGCTACATCGGCGCTACCACGAGTGATCAGCTGTTTGTTGTTGATATGGTCGCGAAGACCGTGCATGCGAGATACAGTAACGGACGCTGCGTCAAGGATGGTGTGCAGTATAGTAAAAACCCCAATGATGGGTTTCCGGCTGGCATGTGGTGTTGGTGGAAGGAGTGGGATGGGGGTGATGATGCAGGATGGAAAGAGGTGGATAGCGGTGTTGCTTATCTGTGCGAGATTGACGAGGATGAAGATGTACAGACAGCGTCGGATCAAGATGAGAACACATTACCGACAGTGTCGGGTCAGGAGAAGAACACATCACAGATGGTGTCAGATGTGGTGAGATGGAAGCAAGCTCACCCACGATGTAAGGGTGGTGTTGTGATCACGACTTTTACTACTACTATTACAACTACTTATGGACCGAACCCTGAGCTTTGGGGGTTCTCGGTGTTTGTTCTTGTGATTGCGGTTTGCTTTGGTCTCTATTTGTGGGGTGTACAGACGGTGGAAAGAGGGTTTATTGGGTTTTGAGGGTTTTGCCAGCAGTTAATGTCGAATAGCCATTGAAATACCGATCGGCGAGCTTGAATCTGTTTGTGATTCCAGAAGGATGTGAAAATTCATCAAAACGTCAAACGAATGCATCCACATGAGCCAAGCCCTGCTGGGTTCCCCGCCGACGTCATCAGACCCCCCATCAAACGACACTCTCCAGACACGGAAGCAAACGCCATGGCCTCCCCTTCCGAAGACGATATTTTCGCCCAACGACTAGCAGCTCTTAAAACCCCCAAGTTAAAACCCCCTCCCTCCCCCGCTTTCTAGATTCCTAACCTCAACTCCCAGGAAATCTGTCACCTCCGACGAGCTCTCCACACGGTTCCAACAGCTATTTGCACGCTCCCCTGGCTCTCCCCACACACTACCGGAGCAGAAACCAACGCCTAAGAATACCGAGGATGATGCGGATGTAGAACAGCTTATCGACTCGGTGAGGGGAGAGAAAGAGACGTGGGCGGTGGACGACAAGGATATCGATGCTTTGCTGGAGGAGGCTGAGGCGTTTAAGGAGGATGAGGAAGTACCACATTGGTTAAGGGATGATCCGATGGATGTACCCACGGCGGATGAGGAGGACGAGGTTTTGGCGAAGATTCGGGAGCAGGTGGAATGGGAGCTGAAACATAGTGTCAAAGATGAAGAGGAAGATGAAGAGGAAGAAGGGAAAGTCAAGGCCGAGAAAGAATCTGGTGACCCACAAGATGACGACGAAGATGAGCTTGCAGTACTGGCGAAGCGGTTCCAGGCTCTCGGAGGCGGAACAATAGGCAGAGGAGACGGAGGAAGCGGGAGTGATGGAGGGTTGGAGCTTCCAGCTGCGCCCAAAGCTGTGCCTAGAGCGCCGATCAAGATTGCGCCCAAGAAAGAGGTAGGCGTGAGTGAGATTGACACTTGGTGTTGTGAGTTTTGCTCAGCTTATACTCTGGTTTGCATTTTCTGATCCTGTGTAGGTATTTGCAACGAGGATGCCGAGTACCGATGTTCTGGCTGCGATGGGGATATATACTGCAAGGAATGCTTGTATGAAGGTACGGATACCCAGTTGACATTCACGATGGGTGTTCACAGCTAATGGCATTTAGCACATACGGGGCCCGATGCAGGATACGAAGAGAGAAGGCATAAATGGACGAAATATATACGGCCCAAAAAGATCCTAAGTGCCGCATAAACTAGACTCATATATAATAACAATACCTACGTTCGTAGACCAGCATCTGCCTCTTTCATGGATTCAGCAGTCCGACGCAAACTCCGCAACCAAAACCCAATTCCGTTCTATATACTACAACCACCATGGCCACACAAGCGTACCATGTTTGCCGCTTGATTATCACAATGGACTGATATTACGCGTATTATGGATCCTCCATTCCGGGCTCCAGGGTTAAGAGAGAGAGATAGTATAGTATTATTCAAGAAACCACGGAGGGTACCAATTATTCCGCTCCATATGCGCCATACAACCAACTTCTACACAACTAACCCTCAACCACTATAATACTTTCCGGGCCGCATCAACAGCAATACATGCTTCTTTAATGAACTGGTATTGCCCCTGGTGCAGCTGCACCAATCCCGATACGCGAGCATATTATATGAGCAGAGGGAGCAATAATATTATACAACTCTAAGAACCTTGGAAGCCACTACCAATACTCAGTTCCGCTTCTATATATACATTACAACCACCAACCACAATGACGTGGTATTTCCCATAGTGCAGAGCCTCGAATCCTGGCTCGCGAACCCATTGTACGAGCAGAAAGTGCAATACTATAAGAACCTTGAAAGCCACTACCAATACTCAGGTCCGTCCTATATATACCACTACAACCACCAACCGCAATATCTTGGTACTGCCCATGGTGCAGCATCTTCAACCCAAGTTATTGTACCAACTACACGGACAACAACAACAACCAATCCTCATTGCCACAGCTACGTAGCTGGTATTACGCTTTCTGTGGCACCCACACTCTGGATGGAAAGATCAAGGGCATTACAACTATAGGAAGCGATGAAGGATACTGTCTGTGCACGTGGTGTAGTACCACCAACCCGAGCTCCCACGTCTACCACGCGAAAAGATAGATCATACGGATCAATATTATTATACAAATATAGGAAACTACGGGTGGCATTGTGCTTATTGTAGGACAACAAGCCCTGAGCCCGTCGTCCACCACACGCAAATACAAGTCAGTCAAAGCGATAAATGGTTGTACGCATTCTGTAGCGATGCCAAGCACTCCGATCAAATATAGGAAGCGATGAAAGGTACTGCGCCTTTTGCGGGACAATAAATTCCGCTTCTCACGCGCACTGCCCAGATCAATTGTATCTACAACTATACGAAGTGATGAAGGATACTGTACTCTCACGACGCATTCCGCTTCTCAAGCGCACTAATTGGATCAATAGTGGCGGTATGCGGTAATTGTAGAGGGAATCCACTCTACTACTACCAAGGTCCACCGTGTGGTAGTAGAGATAGTGGTGAATTTGGTATAAGGGTAAGGGGTAAAGAGCCCTAAGGAGAATGAATCTTGGTATCCAATGCATCGCGCTTAGCGGCACGATTTATACCATGAGCTGGATGTGTACAAGAGGCGACGCTACCGGTTACTCTACTCCACCACACGAAAAGTCAGACCAATAGTATTGTACGATTATAGGAAGTTACGAAGGGACGTGCCCATTCTGCAGATCCTTCAGCATTGTACACACAAAAAGTTCAACGTATAATTCCAATTATAGGAAAACACAAAGGGTTGTATTGCAGAACCTCTGACGCCCACCGATTGATAGTATTATACATCATAGAAAGCCACGAATAGTTGTACACATTTTTGCGGATGCTCCAACCTGAGCAGCCACACCCACTGTATCAACACCAGCAACAGTATCTATTGTATACCCGGACATAAAACCATACAACTATAGAAAGCCCCGAAAGTTGTAGAGAACCTCCAACCTGAGCTCTTCCGCGTACTGCCTAAATCAATAGATAATTCTACGGAGCCACGATGGGTATGCACATGGCATAAAAACAGTCGGATCCTCCATTGCCATTTCCTGTCTCATGTTCTCCCAGATGTCAGATAAGCCCCAGTATTGCTGAACATGAAACCCAGTAACTTGAACGCTCGGAACCATGTCGTTCACCCCGAGTTCCTCTTCGGTATCGGCGGATGTTAGTAGAAGGGCTTGACATTTGGCTTGCAGTTGAAGCTCCATCTCCTTTTCTCCGGGCACTTCAATCTTGGCCTCGCTTTGCTGTGTTGTATCTTCGAGCGCACCTTCGGTGGTGCATTTGGCCTCTGGTTTTGGTGCGGGTTCCTGCTGCATTGTGTCTTCGAGCGTGACTTCGGGGGTGGATTTGGCCTGCGGTTCCGGTTGGGGTTCCTGGAATTTTCCGGCCGCTGGTTCCGGCTTTGGTTCTCCAACACCCCCCTCTTGTTCAACTGCTTCTGTCGGTACCACAGGATCCTTCGACATTCCCTCAAGCTTCGAAATCTCGGTATCCGAACACTCAGTTGCCGCCATGCTCGCAGTCGGTATCTCCACGGGCGTCTCCACGAACTGGACCCGTTTGGAAGGACCACGTTTCAGAGCCACTGGTTGGTGCTCTTCCAAGTCTTCACCAAGCACCTCTACACCCCAGGATGGTGGCATCGAGTCTCGACAGACTTGCTTTCCCTTGTCCACCTTCTTCCGTCCGAACTTGCTCCTAAAGAAACGTCCAGGATTTTCGACAGCCGAAGAAAGTTTTGCCAGAACGCTCTTTTTTGAAGGTGACATTTCGAAGAACTGGGAAGGGGTAGATGTTGCGGTAAGTGTGGACGGGCTATATACTGGGTATTGTGGTGGATAGGTCGTCTTGACTGTTTGCGGGATGGGAGTTCAAGTTGGAGAGTCCGCTGGGAGTTCTTTATGGAAAGTACTGGAGACGGAAGATGTGTTAGGTAGCCGTGAATAGGATTTTATAGATTCCCGGCTCGGCCACTATTCAATTGATGTCGTCGCTGAGGAGACATTGAACGACCGAGGATCCCCAACCAGAATGGAATGGTTTGAAGGTAAACAATCCTCGGCATTGTGAAGTTCAGTGCGTAGTAGAATTCAGGCAAATGTATTCTCTGCGCAATGGAATCGAGGTCTCCACCCACAGAAGTCCTCTTCGTCTTCATTCAATCACTCGCCTCGCAGCTAATGATTGATCCAGACCTAACCCGATCCATCACAGCCCATCACCCGAGACACATATTCAGCATGTAAAAGCGGCGAACCAGCGCTTCCCGCAAGAGTTTACGCGATTCTTCATCATCCAATGAACCGCGTCCATCCATCCCTCGGCCGGTACGTGAGTACAATGCAAAGCGACAATCCGTTGAGAGCCTCCACAATAACTTCCAACCCACACACAACCATAACATCTCCACCCCGCCCTGTCCCATCCCTCCTCCTCCTCCCTCCGCACACAATAATTCCACATCCCCACCATGTCCGGCCCAGGCCCCAGCCCCTACCCCCCGGTCGCATCGCCAGTCCGCACCCGCGTCGACCTCTCCATGAACGCCCTCACTTCCTCCCCCAGCACCTCCTCCCCCTCCGCACCACCCCGACAATCCTCCCCACGCACAATCGCGGCCCCAACCTACCCATACCTCCAAAACACATACCCCCCCGTGCAGCAGCAGCAGCACCAGCTACCAAGCATCCAGTACCCGCCCTCGCTGGCGGCGCCACCCCTGCACGATCTAAGGCCCAACTACCACCAGTACGGCCAAGACTCCGCCGGTGGTGGGCTTCCGCCGTTGTCCGCCGCAACGACGCACCACGTCCCACAACAGCATCAACACCACCAGATGAGCGCCGGTGGCTCCCCGTACCAGCAGCAGCAGCAATTTCACTACCCGCCCACGGGAATGTTTACCCCCCCCACTACCACCACCGCGCCATACTCGCCCGTATGTCGCTGAAGTTCTTTTTTCTACGCGTTGTGCGCGCGACTGATCATGCTACAGAAACCAATCGCGCAGCAGCAGCGCCCGCCGCAGCCTACGAGCCAGCAGAAGCAACCGTCGCCGACGCCCGCGCCCGCGAACCAGATCCCGCCTGGCGGCGCGCCCGCGAGACGGTACCTTAATGATAATGTTACGCCGGTGCTGCTGGAGGGGATGAAGATGCTTGCGAGGGAGCAGCCGAAGGAGCCGTTGCTTGCGCTTGCGAGGTTTCTTGAGGAGCGGCATAGGGAGGAGATGCAGAGGGGGGAGAAGAAGGGGGGCGATGTGAAGATGGAAGATGCTGCTAATGGCGGTGGGGATTAGGACGCGAAGGGGTGGTGGATTTGTATTCTGATTTCGATGGCGTTTGGAGGGATGGCATAAAGCTGCATAGACATTTACTGTTATTGCGCATGGACTATTTGGGGGGTTTTCGTTCTTCTGGGAGATATGAGGGAATTGTATAATATCACATTTGGCACTTCACACGCGTTCAATTGGCACACCACATTCACAGATTGAAATCCCGAAACCCATTGACATCCCACTGTCAAAGATGCTTTTTTTTATAAATCCCACAAAAACACCTGAAACCCAACCCAAACCAAATTGTAAATTTCTTATGCGACGAGGGCGGAGGCAGTGGCGGACTCGCTGCAGCCATAATTAGTACCAACAAACAGTCCTCCGGGAGCGACAGGGCAACGCACAACTTCCATGTAGGAGGCAAGACACCGACGGACTTGTAGTAGCGGGACAGACGGTGGATACGCGACTCGATGAGAATGAGACGGAACTTGGAGTCCTTGTCCTTGCGGTTGCGCTCAAGGTGCTTGCGGACAGCGACAGCCTACATCACAACGCCGTTAATCCTCGAGCCCTTCCTCCTCAACCGTACCATTTAACCACCACCAGGTCGGGGAAAGTCGTAGCGCACCTTCTTGATCAACATGTAAAGATCCTCGGGAATCTCCGGGGCGAGGCCTTTATCACGAAAAAATCACTCCGTCAGTTTCAAGAACCAAGCAGAGGCATAATAGCTAAAACTCATGGCACGGAAACCATAAATTCTGCGGTAGCGGTGGTGGCGGTACCATTCGACTTCAAGATACGGAGGATCTTGTTTCCTACACCCCTTCTACATTAGTCCCCCTTCGTTGCATCACCCTCCTCCAAAACTTCGGCAAGACATACCGGTAACAATCTTGACCTGGGCGATTCCGTGGGAGTCACGGAGGACAACACCGATCTGCGAGGGGGTAGAACCCTTACGGGCAAGCCTGATGATCTGCTCGACGACCTGATCGGGGGTAGTCTTGAGCCTATTCGTGGTCGCGTCAATATCCGACCGAGACAAAATCACCTGGAGGCGTACCAGCTGGGAGGAGTGCGAGAGTAGGGGAGGGCAGATGCCGAGATTCCCTTTCCGTTAGAGTGAAGACGACCCATTGCGAACTGGTGTGTTTGGTTGTTAGTTGACGGCGGTGGGATTCGTTGGGCAACGGTTGTTAGCTGGCTGGCTGTGTTGATTGACGATAACTCAAAGCGTGGTGTTGAAGTTCAGATTGTGCGGCACCCCGTGAGTGTTAGCCCTAACAAGAAACCACAGTCACTCCGCAGAGCCGCAACATCATCCATCCCCATCCCCAAATTTCTCCAAATCATCACCTCGCATAAGGGCTGGTTTATGGAATCAACCTCGCCACAATCAACCGCATCTCGCCACATACAGTACTGTGAGTCCACCCCCAAAATCACCCTCCAAAACACACCCCATGAATGATGATCCAATGCATATTTGGCACCTCTTAATCGAGCTCCGCACCACGAAATTTCGATTTCGCGGAGCAATGATTAACCTCAACTTCTGACACCTCCCCCTCTCCTTCCCGTCTCTCCCACAACCCATCTCGGAGATCGCAAGGCTGACTGGACTAGTTGCAGGCCCTCTAGAATGTGGAGAAAGAAAGAAAAAAATAACCGCGCCGGGCCGTACCGAATTGGCTTGTATAGTTAATAATATAAATATGATATTGTCCAATCGAACCACCCTGCAATATTCTCCAAACACCTTCCTCGCTTCTCGAGACACGCACAAGATGGGGGCGCAGCATTCCTCCGTTCCACGTTCAGCCTCAATATTGTGTGTTTTACCGGAACTGTAGAGGCGAGATTGATTTCCCGCTGGTTTTCGAGCGCAGCCGGGGAGGGGGGGGTGGCTCATGCAGGTTTTCCCAGCCCCACCACGATCAAAAACTCACATCTTGATTATGACGCGATATCTAAAACCCATGAGTCTTTCGTTGTTGTCGGAATGTGTACTCATTAACTACAGATCCCCCGATTGCTGCCTTCATGAGTCACCTCCGTCATAAAACCCCAACTCTAACCCCAATCAATCCCCAATCCTACCTCCCCTCCAACAACAATGTCTTCCCCGACCCCACCATGCAACCGTAAACTCCGTATCCTCTCGACCCCGCCCCCTCCACGGCACTTCCTCCTCCCGTCAACGCCCTACTTCACCCCATCCTTCTACGACACCCTCGCACTATTCCTGCACAAACACTCGATCCGGTACCGGAGTATCAACTTAGTCGGCCGAGGGGTGACGCGCGAGGAGGCGTTAAAATGTCCTGCGGTGGTGGTGGAGGTATGGGGAGGTTCTGGCGAGGAAGAGGAGGCGCGGAGGTTATTTGCCGTTGATGAGAGACTGGTGGGGATGGTTCCCGCCGAGGTTGGGGTGGTGGAGTTTGTGGGGTTGGTATAATGGGGGTATATCAGAGGGAGGGAGGGCGTTTGTGGGGTTGGTATAATGAGGGCGAAGAAGGGGAAAAGGACAACTACCGGTACATCAGAGGAAGGGAGGGCGTTCTGGAGTTTGTTTTTGTAATCCGTCTGACTATTGTTTTTGATATCACTCAGCGTCTGTTGGAGTACAATATATGGGGTATCTCTAAAGTCTAAGATGCTTCTCTCATGTGTTAAAATCTAATAGTATTACAGTAACCATATAACGCACCAAAAACTCCAATATAAAGAATACAACCTCTCGTGGGGCGGTCAAAAATAGATGCACCCATAAAATATCCAATCTAAATCCAATGAACGCCCTACTACCTCCGACTCCTAACCTTCCTCCCTGTCCCCGCCCACCGAAACCCCTTCAGCAAATCCTTCGGATCTGGCAGCAGCTCCGAATCCGAGGACCTCATCTCCTCCTCCCCATCTGAAGATATATCTAACTCTACCTTCTGTTTCTTTGCTTTCTTTGGCGCTACATCGCCCCCATCACTCGACGGAGGTGTTGGTCGTTTTTTGAACATACCGGAGCCCTTCGTTCGAGGTGCAGGTTTCTTGGCGGTCGGCTTAACATGTGTGATTTCCACATCACTGTCCTCCTGGCCACGATTCGTAGTCTTCTCCTTCAAGGTGGCGGTAGATTTCCGTACCGCGGGTCTGACTGGTTTAAACGCTGTAGTCTTCTTTGGGCTCTTCAGTAGTTCCGGGTCGTAGTTATTCTTAAGCCGTTCTAGGGTTTTATCGTTCATATCGTGGACCCGCCGCAACGTTTTGACAATGCGCTTTGTATAATTCCCATGGCTTACGTGTCGTGTTTTCGTGAGGGATCTCTGGACTTCCGGGAACCGGTGTAGTTCCGGGATGTCGACCACTAGGGTGCTTTGGTCCCACAAGTGAGTCTGCTTATAATTTCGCTCCAGAACCGCCTCCTCTTCCTCTGTGAGGAGGCCAACCTGGGAATTAACGTCGATCTGCGGGGCTAAGGGCTCTGATTCCTGCGTTCCCCCCAGATCGTCACCCGATTCGCCGCCGGAGGAATCAATCGAGAGTGCGCCCCCCTTATGGATCCGCGATGCCTTCGTAAAACCTGTCTTGACGCCATCGGGCATGAAGAACTTCTTTGGCGGCGCCTTCTTCTTGACTCTTCGTTTCTTTTCTGGCTCGGCTTGTGAGTTCTCTATTGGTATGTCGATGTGTTTCTTGTCGGGTTGCGGGTCGATGTCCTTCGGGATGATACGGGGTGAGAGGTCATGTTGGAATGTAAAGTCAGACCCAGATGCAATCTTTTTTTGCATGACAGCGTAGTTATCCAAAGCCCTCTTATAACTTTCCCGTTCCCGACCTTCCGTGAGAAGGATTAGAACACTCCCTACCCGCTTTCGTCCAGTACGTCCCATACGTTGCAGCTAGGAAATCTTCAACGGTGGAAGATATTAATGGGCACGTGGGAAACTCACCAGCCGTATAGGAGAAGCTGAGGTATCATAACACACAATCAAGTCGACTTCTCCAATATCCAAACCTTCCTCTCCAATACTGGTGGAAACGATAGTGTTGTATGTTCCTTCTGAGAACTGTTTAATGATCTACGACACATCAGCAATGTTCGGAAAACATGGGGGCATAACGCTGTACCTCGAGTTGTTCTTTCTGCGACATCCCCGCAGAGTTCTTACCAGCAGCCTGTCCCACAAAAACGTGCGGCCGGATTAGAGGTTCGTGTCTCTTCAGCAATCTCGTCACCTCCTCCGCACTGTCTCGAAAACTTGTGAAAACCATGATCCTGGTAGACCTCTTTGTGTCCTCGTCCTCCGCTTCCGCAAAGTGTTTCAAGATTGCATTAACCATGAAGTCAATCTTAGGATGCCCAGAGAAATTAGGCTCAGCCACGATTGCTGCAGCACGTTCCATGAGCTCCGCATAACTCGGTTCCCTCTTAATGGTGTTCAGAGCCGACTTGTCCACCTCATCTTCTCCGGCATTGTCACGGGCGTTGAGCAACTTTTCATAGAAGAGTCGAACGCCGTGTGTGTTCAAGAGAATGAGTGGATGCGCTAAACTAGCTAAGTTTTTGAAGTTCTTCACCAAAATCCAATAAAAGTTTCTGTTTAGATTGCGAGCTTGTGGTGAATTCATCCATTGCTGCATTTGGCTTATCACACCGAACGGCGTAAGATTTTCCGCTCTTGTCTGATAGAAAGCTTTGGCAGTGTTCAGCTTTTTTAGCATTGGCTCCAAGCATTTGCAGTACAAATCCCGGAGTTCAATCATATCATCAGACAACGGGAAGGTCTGAACCTCGAGGTGCCGTCGCTGAATATATTGCCGGATATCGATAGACTCATCAGTTCTGATTTCAATCTTAGATATACCCAACGCGTCGATCACTCCCTGTACAGCCTCTACGGTGGAGCCGGGAGTTGCTGTGAGAGCGAGTAATCGAAAACTGCTGTTTTCTCTCCGTACCAGCTTTACTACTTCTCCGTACGCATACGCACCAGTAGTCCTGTGTGCTTCATCAACCACCAAGCAGACTATCCTCTTTGGATCGCAAAGTCCATTCTTGATGTCATTTTGCATTGTCTGCGGCGTTGTAAAGAACACCCTTCGTTCCTCCCAGTATTCTTGCCGCAGAGCTTTCTGGACTCCTCCCGTCATGGTCGCGGTCTGACTCCGCGGGATTCCAGCGATGTGGAAACATGCTTCGATCTGCTGGTGTACGAGTGGCTTCGTGGGTGCCAAAAAAGCAATTTGCCCTTCGGGGGCCCAACGAAACCAGTTGAGCATCACAGTAGCCGCAATAAATGTCTTTCCCAAGCCTGCATAACTGTCTCAGCTGCATTACCAACAAGGCGGGCGCCAGAACCGACCTGTAGGGAGAGCACACAGTACATTTGAAAGCAAGGCTCGACGCACAATGTTGAACTGATAGTCGCGGTAGGAGACATTGACGGGATACACCCAGGTCTTTGCTGCCTCGAGATTGATTTTGTGGTGCGTGGGCTTTTCCTGACTGTGGGCGTTTGCCAGCGGCCAGGTCCTTCGAGCTTGCTGGGACTGTGCTCCGCTGGGCGCTACCTGGCTGCTACCGAATAGCGTGGTCTGCCGCAAGTTTCCTCTGGGAGGAGCCTGCGAGAAAGAGGAGAAGCTGCTCTCCTCGAAGTCGATGTCATCGATATCAAACCCATTTGGTAAGTGATTGTTTGCCGTCTGCGACGGAGGGCGGTTGGAGCCCGAGGACAGAAACTGCTGCTCGGCCTGAGTGGCGATGGCGATGAATTCCGCATCCTCGATATCGCCCCCGAAATCCTCGTCGTCGTCCATATGGATGGTGGGGAGGGTTTGAAGAGGCGGCGTGACTTTCGTGTTCGGTGATTTGGCGTGGATTCCGCGGGGAGCCGAAACGCGTATCCATGTGTGGCAAATCACGCTTAACAAGGACCGCTCACTAAATCTCACCTCTCTGCCCAGGCGGCTGATCTCGGTTGGATGAGTACAATCTGGTCCCAATCCGGCAACAATGACGCTAGAGTCGAGTAACGTCGCGTGCTGCCGCTGGAGAGGCACGCTACCTACGTCTGAGTGTCAAGAAAACGAAAACGAAGCCCCAGCCCCTTTCTAAATATTCCCCAGCAGAGTGCCACTCGGGCAAAACAAACGATCCACGACCGCTAGCTGCAGCAGCAGAAAACCCGTTTCTCCAGCTCCACGCTGGCTGGCGGGTGGATGGAAGTGTAGAGCACTAGAGCATCAATATCTACCTAAAATTAAACCGCCCTGGCGATGGACAAGGTGCAGCGCGAATTCCATTCGCACGCCTCTGCCCAAGCAAGCCAACCAACTGCAGTGCCAGGTGAAGCGCAGATGAAATTATCCCTGCCTTTCCAATTAGCCAGGTACCATCTAGAGTGGACTAACGCCGAAAACGGGTTTGCTAATGGTTTGCTAAAAGAACGCCCCCTACTTGTAGCCCTCAAACACACAAACACGATCCGCTACTTATTACGATCCTTCCCAGCTCTCTTTCGCTTTCTCTTTCCCTTTCTCTCTCCTCCAGTCGCCAGTCGTTCATTCACCTTCGTTATTAATCCCGTCCGTCTCACTCGTTGACGTTCTTCCTGCTTATACAAATCGATTAATATTAAACAACAATCACCAACAATCACAATGAAGTTCTCCACTGTACTCTTCGCCTTCGGCCTGGTCGCTGTTGCCTCCGCTCAGACCAAATCCAGCAGTGCTCTCCAACCCGTCGAGACATCCAGCTACACCCCGGCGCAGCAGAAATGTATGTCGAGCTGTAACAATGACCTCAACTGCATTGCCGAGTGCTTTGGTAACCCTGCGTATGTCACCATTCTGGATCTCGTTATGAGAGAGTCCTAACGTCTGCAGTCCCACCGAGGATATGGTGCACCGAACCACCAAGTGCATGGGCGATTGCAAGCAGGGAGTATGTCCACCCATCATCCATTGGATGAGCCACTGCTAACAACTATCTCCAGGACGGTACCGCGGAGCAGACCGCAAAGTACGCTGCTTGCCAGCAGAAGTGTATTGCCGACCAATTCTACTCCAGCGGCTCTGGTGCAAAATCTGCTGCTGGCACTGGCACTGGCACTGCATCGTATGTTTCCCCACCCCAGTTCTTTGCAAATTCCCCTCTAACTTTTTTTCCAGCATCGCAAAGGCTACTGGCACTAACACTGGCACCGGCACCGATTCTGAGGGAACCACCCCCACTGCCTCCGGATCATCTGCAGATGCTTCTGCCTCTGGTAGCTCCGCAGCTAGCACATATTCTGCTCCTGGTCTGGCTGGTCTGTTCGCCATGCTTGCTGCGTTTGTCTTGTAAATCTGATGCTATGATATGCGAATCGGACTGGATGGGATGAGGTTGGGGTGGGTTGGGTTGGTTTAATGGTAATGGAAGGTTAGGAGTTACGGCTGTTTTATTGTGTATTCAGGACGTGATTTAGTCTTGGTCCTGTAACGCATGGTAATGAAAGCCACCGGGCGGGTGTTTGTTGCGCGTCTCCTTCTCCTTCTCATGCGCTGGGTATTTTGAAACGGCGCAAACGTGTGAATTCATTTATATACATATTCGTCTTGCCCATTACAGTATTATATCTCCAATGGATTACGTTTCAGATGCAAGGCATGCGACACAGCGGACGGAAACGCGAGACCACATGGCATGTTATGATCTGCAACCCGGGGAGAATTGATAAGTAAACAAACGGCCTCATTTGCTGCCTTGTATCTTCCCTGCTCATGCTGTACATACTCGCGCGCAATTAAAAATTTACCGTCACACAAAATACGCACTTGCTTTTATTAGCCAGATTTTCACCTCACCGAAAAAATAATGTCCGGTGTACGAGAGCAACCATGGTTTTGGCCCAGTGCCTCTTCAGGGGTGAAGTCGCTTATTACCATAGCTACTCCACGACGAGACGAGACACCCCAGGCTTTAGTGAGATCTTGTCTCGTCTTGATTGAAGGAGGTGACGTTCGCTATTGTGTTGCTATTCTTCCCTTCCTTTGAGTACGAAACTAATGCATGTGGGCAGATGTTGCTACGCTCGCATAAATACCCCTAATTGAAGGAGATGTTCGCTATTGTATGTAACTTTTCCTCCCTTCCTTTGAGTAATGATATTAATGTAGAGACAGATGTTGGGGGACTACATTCCAGGATCCATCAAATCCAAGCTCGAATTTGTGGCATATATAAACAGTATTTTTGCACCCGGAATACATACAACCCATCTCGTAGCTCACACGTAATATAGAGGATTGTTAACATCGGTATGAGAATTCGGAGGGTTAGTGTTTTTACAGGCGACTCGACTGTTTGATATTGAGACACTCACGTTGATGGACTACCTAGATGGGGAAGTGCGCTAGATTGATCTACCCGAAGTTTCTCTTCAATGACCCAAGGTGATATTTCGGTACGCGTTGCGTAGAATTGAAGCTGATTAACTGCAGGAACTAATTCTTCCACAAGTACCTCTTTACCGCGGAGGGTTGATTGGGTAGTGTGAGGAAGGAGCCATGAGATGTTCCGGGAGTTTACTCGAAGTCCTGCTGGGACACGAGACATCCCGGACTCTACTGAGATGAGAATGAGAAGGAGATGACGTTCGATATTTTGTGCTTTTCCTTCCTTCCTTTGGGTACGATACTAATACGTGTGGACAGACGTTGGTACCGCATTTGCGTTCTCGCATAAATATCTATTTACCGCATATCAGGTAATTCACGAACCAGACCCCGAATTCAAGGTTTTAGAGATCGTCGGGTCTGTACCGGACCTTGACACTTCTGTGTTAAGATGCCACAGTCTCCACTTTTTAGACTTGGACTCTAATGCACAGTCTTACGGATCTTTAGCTTGGTATACACGGTACAAAGGTTGGAGTTTAATGGTATATTACGGTCGAGCGTATCCCGGAATTTTGCCCTTTGAGGGCAGATGTGATGCGCCATCTACCGATGGATGTTCTAGAGGACCGGTGACCGAGCGTGGCGGAAACGCTATCGGGATGTTTAAAGGATGCTGGGGTTTAGATGGGGTCTTTGTTAAAGCAGAAGGGTCGTTGCACGCGTTGGCAATCATTTGGACCATGACACGGAAGGAGTGGGATTAAAGCACCGAGAGAGCACCGAGAGATTGTCTCGTACTTAGACTTCGAAAATAAATTTTTCTAGCCGAGCGAGTCCAGAAATCTGGGCACAAGAGAAACCTCGAGAAAGGGTGGGCGACGTGATGCACAAAGGCAGTATAAGGCACCAAAAAGCGACCATGGAAGCCAACAGTGCTGGGCTTGAAACGACACCGGGTGGCATAGGGGCTAGCTATTGATCGGTGCGAGATGGAGGCGGACTATATTCTTTTTAAATTTGCCTTTTTTGCTTGGGATATTGTACTGTTGTCGATCCTTTCAACACTCTGAAATTGGGATGGGATTGGTCTTTAGCTTGCATCGCTAGCTCTCGCTCTCGGCTGTCGTTTAGGGAAATTTTCATGTAAATATCATCCCAACTGTGAACGATTTATATTTTTGCCTCGCAGGCGCGACGGCCATTTTGGTGTTGAGTTATAGCTACGTTGTCCTCGTGTCACCCCATCAAGTCCATTCCTTGGCGAACCCGCAGCCTCAACCTCACCACCATCACCACCATCACCACCTTGTCTCGAACGTGTAACACACTCCACTCCAAGTCTACCCACCACCCTCTCTCCCTTCCTCCCGCAATGTTTTCTCCCACCACGCCCCCCGACAAAAAACCCATCCTCTCCTCGCCCTCCTCGTCGGCAGACAACAAAATCAACGTTCTAGTCCGCGCACAAGCCGGCGGTCCCCATCCCCCCTCCCCCTTCTACGAGATCGTGCTGACAAGGGAAACAGGGGAGTTGATCTTCAAAGTCAAGCTGTCAACACAGTTCTCAAAGATTGCAAGCGCGTTCTGTAAAGCCCGCGGCGTCGATGTCAAGACTGTGCGCTTCCTTAGCGATCGGGGACAGAGGCTTATGGGACAGACAACGATTGAGGAGGTATGTAAGACTTCACAGGGAGGGAGGGGAGGGCACCTCGCATGCTCGGTGGAAGGAGGCTAATGTGGGATACAGTTGGAGCTCGATGTCGAAGAGGATGAAGACGGGTTTCCGACCATATACGTTGATGCGCTGAGCGAGCAGATTGGAGGATAGGGTCCGGGCCCGGGTCTACGGGGGATGGGAGGGAGGAGAGAAGGGAGGGGATAAAACACGCATAACACGGGCCACGGACGGAGGCGCAATATGGCGTTAGCATTCACTGGCTTGGGTTTTCGCGAGTTACGTCATTAGCATTTCGCTTTTTCTGCGTTGGGTTTTGAATCGTACTGAAGCGTGCTGTTTCTTTTTTTGGGTGTTTTTTTTGGGGTTTTTTGGTTCCGTATATCCGTGCTTCTCTCTGAGTAATTGGTTGCGCTTTTCTGCAGATATTCAAGAAATGCAGTGTACGAGTACACTGCATAAGTATATACGATGATATTGCATCAAGTGCCACATCCAAGGTGCTGGGTTATGCAAATTTGCATGAACAAGGAAGTCACATGTTGAATAGATTCCGAGCCATCACCAGAGGCGATGAAAATAGATTCGTACGGTAGGTGCATGGGACATGTACAAAATGCAGTGCCACGCTTTGAGATGGGGGTGTGGCATCCGGATGTTCCGAGAGATGATGCACCGCCCGCTGATCAATTTTCGTATTCCAGACGCAGCATGAATCCGTACAACCCGTGATTCGCAGTAGTCTAATCCTCCACCGGAGCAATCGGCCCAGCCGGATCCAATCCCAACTGCACCATCTTCACCGCTAGCTCAAAGAGATAGTCCAGACTCTCTGCCTGCGTCTTCGCCTTCCAGACGGTGTCGCCCCAAACGTATCTACCACCAATGCTCAACAACGTCCCCATCACAGGAGGAGGAGGGCGGAACTTACACTCCATGTCTCCTCACCAACACTGCACACGTATCCGGAAACTCCTCCATCGCCTTCTCAAGACTATCCCTCAGATCCTCCTCACTAATCCTCATCAGCCTCTTCCCTTCCCTCCCCCAAGATAAACTCACTGCGCAGTATTCTCAATAATCGGAATCGTCAGCGTATCAAAGTATCCCATATATCCTCCTGTCGAAGGCCTCGGGATCGCCTTGATCTGCTCGATATTCGCAATGCTAAACGTCCGCCCCTTCGTAAGGAGGGTACACAACACTGCGGCCTGCGAGTGCGTATGGATACACGCTCCCGCCCCGCGCTTCGTGAACGCGGCCATGAACAGCGGTGTGCACGCGGACGGCTTCAGGTCGGACGGCTGCCGGAGGTAGGTCTGCGTCGGGTAGTCGAGGACGAACATGTTCGACGGCGACAGGCGCTCCTTCTGCACCCCCGATGGCGCAATGAAAATGTGGTCATGGTCGTCGGTGCGGGAGCGGATTGAGATGCCGCCACCAGTGCCTGTCACCCAGCCGAGGGTGTAGAAGTTGCGGCAGAGGCTGCAGATCTAGGAGGTGTTAGGGAGACACTGAGGATGCTTTGTTGAATTGCGGGGTACCAGGTTCGCGGGGTGATTGGGATCTGGGGGGTGTGAGTGAGGTGAGTTGGTGTGAAGGGGGGAACATACCCGAGGATTGGACCAGGCTTTCGGGGTCGTGGGTGGCCGACATTGTGGAGGTGGTGCTGAGGTGCGGCGTTGGTGAAGGTTTGGCGGGGTGGAAGTAGCGCCTTACCCTAACGGAAAAGCCCTGCAGGGATGCTCTTGTTCCGACTTCGTCTTTTGCAAGCTCGGCTTGGCTTGGATTTTACGTCTTCTTGTCTTGACCTTGTCTCGTCCCCAGACTCTCATTGCCTTCGCTCGCAAATTCGCTTCCTATGGATAAACGGGTAACACCACTGGAGGCTGCACAAGACAGGTCTTCACCTTCTTTGTATCTATCAACACACGTCTCTGTTTGTGCCCCAATCTCCTACCACCTCCACATCTTTCAACGCGACAGTTAATGCCTCAATCACACGACCAACTCTGTTAGAACATTTCTAGGTCTAGAAAGTGGCGCCTGACGGATCAAAACATAATATTCAAGGTATGGAGCTTCTTGAATGCCATACGAATGAATGCTTATCATTATGCAGCTCAATAGTTAGCAAATTTTCCAAGGAACCCAGTCCAACTCCTTCAAATTTGCAAACTACCTCCTTGATACCAAATGTATCTTAATCATGGATAATACGGGGTTTTGGTTCAGCCTTGATTGAAACCTTAAAGTAAAGAAAGCTCACCCTAACTTCCTGGTGCAGGTGCTAATACTATGTGCTTCCAGGGTTCGGAATCCGCCGTGCGATATCCCGGATAGTATGATGAAGAGCGTCTATATCCATGCATACGAGACTCGCACAACAGCTACTTCAAGGCATTACAAACTGGACTAGAAGACGAGATTCTCCTACCATATCTACCCGGTAACAAGGCACAGAACTAAAACTGTGGCAAAATTACTGGGCCACGGGTTCCCGCAGTGGCTTAGGAGTAGATACGATATTTGGGCTCTGTTGGGAGAGGATGCACGGTTGGGGTTGACCAGATTCCGCCGTGGCTTAACGTCTTCGCACAGACAATCGCCGTTCGTTGCTGCATATCAAGCAGCCCAGAATGGTGGCTCTTATTGGAAGGATATCTTCTTCGATTAGTACCATTCTGAAAGTCATACAAGAGATGGACAGCAATGTATCAGCAGCGGCTGCATTTCAAAAGATGGATGGGTGTCTCACCAACTATCCGCACTTGATCGAAGCTAATGGCGAAGCCTATACGCAGTGCAAGGAAGTTTTGGGGTTGAAATTGTTGCTTGGAAACAGATGAAGACCATGGGCCCATAAGAAATTTGAATAGCGAATCCGAACTCAATGCGGAGTACAAGCACCGCTCCCTGAACTACAAGTCCCTCCTCATTATGAGTTACTCACCACCAATTCGAGATCCGGGACTTGCTCAAAACTTGTGGATCTCTTAGGTTTAAGATTTGGGAGTTACAGGAAGTATTGCAGCGGTACCCGCCTGGGGATGTATGGGGTGGGGATGACAGGAGTAACTGCACTCTGCTGTCACTCTGCATTAGGGCTTCTCCGCCAACCGTCGCCAGTGAGTCTTGGGGAGCAACGAGAGCGCATAACTGTATATATCATTGTTATCAAGGGATTCTGGTATGACGAAGGAAGTAGCTGGTGAATTGATGCAACTTGACGACAATCCAATATCCGGATCACCTACTTGAATTCCGTGGTGTGCAACAGAAGATCCACGATCCGCGGACTTCGACTAGCCTTCACCGAGTTAATGGTGTATCTACGGTAGGCAGATTGTGGGACCTTTGTGCGGAGAGTTTGGTTCGGCAGGGATCTGGGACAAGGCTGAGAAGGAATTAATGCGACGTGAGCTGGAGCGTGCCAGACAGGATGTTGCGATGTAGGTAGTTATTGGTTCGCTGAAAATACATAATTTTCTCGAGTATGCGAGTGATAACTGAGAATAATATACCAAGAGCGGTTGTGAAATGCATGAAAGTATATGCGCGCTTATAAGTGCATCGTCGGTGGCGATTGGTGAGAAAGTTTGGCGGGGCGGAATAGCGTTATTTATCTTTACCCTAACGGAAAGCCCTGCAGGGAGAGAATCCCCAAGAAACCGGATTATGAATGCCGATATAAAGTCGAGTGCCCACTCTAGGAGGTGTGCAATAGAGCTCATGCGGATGGTCCATTTGATTTCCAGGACGTGGTAAACCGAGTTGTCGCTCGGCTCATGAGGAGGAGTGGTTTCCCAGCCCTTTATGCGTCTCATCGGATCTCCGGTCGCTAAATGGTTCTCGAGTGTTCTCTTTGTTCGTAGGAATCTGGGCACGTGCTAGCGGCGGAGGTGCATACGCTGGCCACTAGTTGGAAAGTGTAAAGCTGTCCACTCCGACTCGACTGCAGGGGTCTTTCTCTCTCGGCCCTCGAAAACAACATCTGTCCTCATCTCATAAAACCATCACAAAATCCCCCCAGCTCCAACCTTTTCTGCTATTCTTCACCTTTCTTCTTCTCAACAACGAACACACACAACACCCACATCCTCAAAGGAATCTAATTCCTGCCCCGAGCACCCCCTCTCTCTTGTCGCGCAACTCCATTCTCGTCTCTCCCTGCTGCTTATTTCAAAGCTCTACTTTTCACATCCAAAATGCGCTTCGCACGCAATGTAGCCTTCGGGCTGTTCACCGTCGCTCTTGTGGGCTTCGGCAATATGGTGCACGCTGACGAGATTGATGATCTGGGTGATGCTGCCGCTGCCTCGCCTTCAACATCGTCGTCGTCGACGTCGTCAGCTAGCATCGAGAAGCCTACATTTTCTGTAAGCTTCCACTAGCTTCTTCACCCACCCGCAGCGACACAATTGCTGACCCGATTTAGCCTTTGGCCATTTCTGCACCGTTCTACGAGCAGTTTACCGATGACTGGAACTCTCGGTGGAAGGTCAGCCATGCAAAGAAGGAATTGACGGACAAGTCCATCGAGGAGGAGTGGGCGTACATTGGACAATGGGCTGTCGAGGAGCCCTCCGTCTTGAAGGGCATTGAGGGCGACAAGGGTCTCGGTAAGTGAAGCGATACGATCCGAGCTTCTTTAGACACAACTAACGTGCTTTTCCGTAGTTGTCAAAAATGTCGCTGCCCACCACGCCATCTCCGCAAAGTTCGACAAGCCGATTGACAACACCGGCAAGTCGCTGGTTGTCCAGTACGAGGTCAAGCTTCAAAGTATGACATTCTAAGTTATCCAATTGGGATTTGCGCTAACCTCGGGTATAGATGGCCTCGAGTGTGGTGGTGCTTACCTGAAGCTTCTCAAGGAGAACGCTGATCTCCATGCTGAGGAGTTCTCCAATGCCTCGCCATATGTTATCATGTTTGGTCCTGACAAGTGTGGTGCTACCAACAAGGTAAGATGCCTCTGGGCTAATATCGCTCAATGAGTGCTAATGTCGCTCCAGGTTCATTTCATCTTCAAGCACAAGAACCCTAAGACCGGCGAGTACGAAGAGAAACACCTTAAGTCGCCTCCCATGGCCAAGATTACTAAGCAGACTACTTTGTACACCCTCATTGTCAACCCTGATCAGTCCTTCGAGCTCCGCGTCGATGGCAAGAGCGTGAAGAACGGAACTCTTCTCGAGGACTTCTCCCCTGCGGTTAATCCGCCCGCTGAGATCGACGACCCAGAGGACTCCAAGCCCGAGGATTGGGTTGACACCTCTAGAATCCCTGATCCCGATGCGAAGAAACCCGACGATTGGGACGAGGATGCACCAGTTGAGGTTGTCGACGAGGAGGCTGTGAAGCCCGAAGACTGGTTGGATGATGAGCCTGAGTTCATTCCTGATCCCAACGCCAAGAAACCCCAGGATTGGGATGACGAGGAGGATGGTGACTGGATCCCAAGCACTGTTGCGAACCCTAAGTGCCAGGATGCCAGCGGATGTGGAAAGTGGGAGAAGCCAATGAAGGCCAACCCCGCTTACAAAGGCAAGTGGTCCGCTCCCATGATTGAAAACCCCGCCTACAAGGGACCTTGGGCTCCTCGCAAGATCCCCAACCCCAGCTACTTCGAAGACAAGGCCCCATCCAACTTCGAACCCATTGGTGCTATCGGATACGAGCTGTGGACCATGACCAATGACATCCTTTTCGACAACATCTACGTCGGTCACTCCATCAAGGATGCTGAGAAGCTTCAGAAGAAGACTTTCGATGTCAAGAAGGCTATTGAGGAAGCTGAGGAAGCAGCTACCGCTCCCAAGGCACCAGAACCTCCCAAGATGCTCGGCTCTTTCAAGGAGGACCCTATTGCCTTCATCAAGGCAAAGATCGACCCCTTCATCGCTGTTGCTCTTAAGGATCCCATTTCGGCTGTCAAGGCTTTCCCTGACGTTGCTGGAGTTATCGGCATGGTCATTGTCACCATTCTAGCACTGTTGGGTGGTCTCATCTCCCTCGCTGCTGCACCTGCAAAGGTTAAGAAGGAGGCTGCACCAGCTTCGGACAAGAAGAAGCCCGAGAAAAAGATCCAGGAGGTAGCCAAGGCTGAAGGATCATCCAGCGAGAGTGACAACAAGCCCAAGGCATCTCGACGAACCTCGAAGAAGGCATAAAGGGCAATATGTGATGAGGCGTTGTAAATTAGACTGGAATGGGAGATGTTGAAGTTTTCGGACTGGTGTTAATCTTCTTTTGCTATTTGGGAACGACTTGACAAGCAGGGGTAGGGTGGAATTATTGGGAGTGGTAGTAGGGTGGGGAGTCTCTTTGTGTTTTTCCTCTTTTATTGAGCCTGCGTTGGGTGTTTTTTGTTCCAAGGTTTTTGTCCTTTTTTATTTTCACAGCTTTTCACCCGGTTGTTGTAGCTTTAGGTTCTTTCCCCTTCTTTTCCCACTTATATTCCTGCAAGTCGATACAAAAGCCACATCAGATTGTTTGCTGTATACTGTGTTCCGTCCACTGGTCGAGTGAAGTTAAGTGAACTATAAATCATGTCTCGTCACTTGAGTGAGACTCTACATGAGATGGGAATGCCTGTGGTCAGGGAATTGGATGCTGTGCTAGAGTCTAGGTAGGTCAGAATGATAATGGGTGAGCGAGGTCCTCCAGCAATAAGACACTTATTCGGTGGCGCCTGCATTGCTGCTCCAACGTTCCACAATGGCAGCCTTGCAGCAAAAGTGTGGAGCACACGAAGTATGTCGTTCAACTTGTCCAAAGAGCCTGCTGCTCGCAATATCCATCCACATTTATCTAACGTTCCATTCCCCGCCGATTCACACCCCAAACCTCCACCGGTGGCATAATGGAAGCAATCGGCCTGACCCTCGGCCTCATAACCTTCAGCGGGATAGTCTACACCACCGCCCAGAGCTTCTGGGACGCCCCCGAAGTCGTCAAACAGCTGGTCCACGAACTCACCGCGCTGCAAAAGACACTTGAGAAAGTCCGCTCTGTCGTTGGCGACACAGCTCTCACCGCCGAGATTGAAACATGTATGGCCACACTGGACACGAAGCTGAGAGCTTCTACGAAGGGGTTTCGGGGGAAGGTCAGGAGTGGGCTGAAGCGGATGAAGTGGCCGCTGGATGAGAGGGAGACGAGGGAGTATATTACGCAGATTGAACGGCTCATGACGAGTCTAGGTGTTGAGCTACAAGCACACCATATGTATGAACCTACTTTGACTGGGGAGAGGCGGGTGTTGATTTTTCTAGAGCTGTGGCTAGGGAGGAGGCGGAGAGGCAGCGGGTTGAACGGGAGCGGCAGGGGCTGGAGAGGGAGAAACAGGAGGCGGAGCGAAGGAAGTGGGAATTGGAACGGAGTAAGGAGGAAAGTCGGCGCCGTGGTAAGTCTGGGCTTTCACCCTCCACTGATCAATACAAAGTACTAGAGTACAACGCCGGTAGATAAGATACTAATAGTAACGTGTGTATCACTAGATGACAAACGAGATGCAGTTCTCCGATGGGTGTATTCCGGCAAATGCAACGAGCGACATATCCATATCCAGTCGCAACGCAAAGACAGCACGGGTCAATGGCTTTTTGAGACGCCGGAGTTTCAGCGATGGATGGAGCGAGATTCATCACAAGTGTTGTTGGGACATGGGATTCGTTTGTCACCCGCTCCGAGACTCTGAATCAAGGATAATCAAACAGTCCTAACATACTCGCAGCCGGTGCAGGAAAGACATTCTTGAGTTCAGTAGTCATCGATCGTCTGCTAGAGCAGCGACAGCCCAACTCGGATGGCGTCGCCTACATATACTTTGGATATAACGATCAAATGCAACAAAGACCTCTCGACATCGTTTCGATCTTCATCAAACAACTGCTCAGTCAGCTCCCAGAGCTACCGCCTGACATCGAATCCTCGTATAATAAAGCAAGTGGGGAATGTCCAAACGGTGAAATGTTAAAACATTTCCTTTTCTCGATGCCCAGGCGCTTCGCTTGCCATGGTGGCCAAGTGTATATCGTATGCGACGCCCTCGATGAGATGCATGAATATAACCAGCGACAAGAGCTTCTCCCTCTCTTTCACGATATGAAACATGCTAGCTTCAAAATATTTCTAACCAGTCGGTCACACCCGGCCGATGTTCGAGAGTCATTTGCTGATTCCCTCCAACTCCAACTTACTCCCCATCAGGACGACCTCCGACACTACATTTTTGGCAAGCTCAATACAAGTGCCAGGACTAAACGGCTTATTGAGAGTAGTCGCACTATTGTGCTGGAGGACGTAGTATCGACTCTTGTTGCCAGTGCAGAGGGAATGTAGGGACCAAGCTCAGCTTGATTATTTCTCACTGACGTTCCCCTGTGATAGGTTTTTGCTTGCACATTTGAATGTTATATATATATGCCAACAAGTGACGGCGAATAATATTTCCAAAGAGCTTCGCGAGATCAAGAAGGTATCCTCAGGCCGTGGAAACGAATTGGACGATGTGTATGACAGAGCTATTGGAATCATCACGAAAGGCCCGAGCGTCGAACTAGCCCTCAGAGTTCTCTCCTGGTTGAGCAATTCAATGAGAGTCTTGAATGTCGAAGAATTGAGGATCGCAGTTTCCATCGAGAAGAACCAACAAACCCTAGATCCAGACAGCATACCCGCAGGCGAAATGTTAGCCGACATATGCGCTGGTCTCGTCACCATTGAAGAGAGCAGCAACAAAGTCCGACTTGCTCACTATACTACTCAAGAGTATCTTAGCAAAAAGTCGGTGGTGCCGGAATATCTGCGGAACGGATATCATGCCACAATCTGCGCGACTCATCTTGCATTCGACAAGTTCAAGAACGGCGCTTGTTATTCCGAATGGACGTACAAGTTGCGGCATCGCCGCAACCCCTTTCTGTGCTACGCAGCAAAATACTTATAATTCATCTCAAAGCCAGTGATGAGTCTAGCACGATAGATTGTGTAACAGCATTAATCCAAAATTCCAGCTGTATATCCTCTTATCTTCAAGCAAAGTCCGGTAGGATCTGGTATCGGTGGATGGCTATCCACGAGGATACCATGCCCTACACGTTGCTTCAGAGCTCGGCCATGGAGCGGTTTCACGAAGCCTGATTGATCTCGATGGTGTCACATGTTCAAAGTAGAGAGATAGAGAAGCTTGATTGTGTCCTATCTAAGAGGGCCACAAGGCCACATATATATGAGTACAAGTACGAATGCGTGCGTACGCATCTATGTATAGACCCTTCAGACGGACAGCAATCTCCGGTCATACGTGACTCACCTCCGGCCATACGAGACTCATCTCCGGCCATAAGAAAGTAGAGACCTATCATGCAATACCACAGTCTTGACTAGGTCTACCAACGACCGGACACCATTGCACGTCGCGGCGGCAAATGGACACGAGGTGGTGGCTCGAGTGCTCATCGACAGCGGCGCCGAAGTCTTCGCTGCCGATGAGGACCATTCAACACCGCTGCACTTCGCTGCGAAGTACGGACATCAGGCGATGGTCCAGTTACTCGTCGATAAGGGAGCCGACATCTCAGCGGCTGATCGGTCTGGGTTGACGCCACTGCATGTCACTGCACGGCCCGGGGAAGCGAACGAGGCAGTGGCCCAGCTGCTCATCGACAGGGGTGCTGCCGTTTCAATTGCCGGTGACGGAGGGTGGACACCGCTACACCGCGCCTCAAACGAGGTAGTGGCCTGGCTGCTCGTCGACAGGGGAGCCGACGTCTCGGCTACTGATAACGGCGGGTGGACGCCGCTGCACCACGCAGCATGTTGCGGACACGAGGCGGTGGTCCGGCTTCTCATCAACAGGGGCGCTGATGTCTCGACTGCTAACAAGGACGAGTCAACACCGCTGCACCTCGCTGCAAAGTACGGGTATGAGGCCGTGGTCCGGCTGCTGGTCGACAAAGGTGCCGACTTTTCGGCTACTAATACTATGGGTCGGAACCGCTACACTTCGCTGCAGAGTACGGGTGGGAGCCAGTGGCCCGTCTGCTGGTCGACAAGGGCGCCGACGTCTCGGCTGTTGATAAATATGGGTCGACACCGCTGCACTGCGTCACTTCAGTTTTGCACCCAGTGCAAATTCTAGACATGAGGCGGTGGCTAGGTTGCTCGTCGACAGGGGCGCCGATGTCTCGACCGCTGATAAGCGCGGGTTGATACCGCTGCACATCGCTGAATTGTACGGGAAAGACGCGATGGCTAAGCAGCTGCGGTAAGGCCACCGACCCTGCCGTCCATCCATAGTCTTCGCGCCTTATAGTCGATATTTGCATTCGCCACCAGAAGTAAGCCGGCTCGTGGACTCGACATAGTTTGATTCGCTTCTCCAATACCCAATGGTATCTCTTACATTTATAAAGATATTTTAACCTCATTAAGTCGACCAGAAGTACCTGACCCAGAGACTCCGATTTGCAGAGACCAATCAAATGTATTGCACATTCAATAAGATTTGAGGTTGAATACAACACAAGGGATAAGTCGTTGAATTCTAGCAGATTTAAATTCTCATAGATCACGTTTAGATAATGGTGGACTTCCGTATTGTTACTCCAAGTGTGCGATCGAATCGGTTTCCATTTATTGGTGGCGGGGTCCGCTTTTGCTGTGAAGTTGTGAGGAATATGTCCCTAGTGCAGGTGTCTCTAATGTTCCAGTTTTTAAAACTTGTTACTTTCCGCATCTTTAGTCTGTAGGTCTTGCTTTCTGTCTTTGTATTCTATATCTAGCAGAATATTACGGATATCGTCTGTCTCCATCTTGACCTGATGGGTATCCGTCATAGTCTAAAGTCGTATCCCCTTTGTGACTGATTGGCCGCCGTATTGGTTGTAAGAGTTTAGCCGCCCTGTAGAGTAGAAGAGTTCGCAGCGATTCATGTCCAGTGCTCGATTTTACCCAATGATCCGGGCCGGGGTCCCATCCACTTTGTCTGGGATTTATGGTGGAGGAGGTGTAAGGATATGGATCACAGTATTTGCCGTGAAGGAGGTTGGGGGTGAACTCAACCGTTGAGCGCCATGGTAATCGAAAGTGGGTAAGCCCCGGATCCAACAGCAACCTTGGAAAGGTACATGGGTACATGTCTCAGAGGTAAGTGTCACGGAATTACGATGTTCCGGTGTACTCTACTAGTACGCGTCGTTACGGCGGAGAAGGCTGTTTCCTAAGATTCGGGTGGGGGTTTAAGACCGACGACGATGAAGTCGGGAAACATCACCTTTCCACTTGACCCGGTAATTACAGCGTTTACTCACCATGAAATTTTCGCCCTTGACTCAGACGAGTCCCGAAGCCTCGATTCCTACCCAAAGCCGACGGAGGTGAGAGTGAGGGCAATTATACCCAATTCGCCACGGGCCGCAGATATCTGCGAGTATGCGAGTATGCGGAGGGGCGCGGCGCTGCGGGTATCCGATAGATCCGCAAGCCGCCTGCATTTGAAATAAGCCAATGCTCAGATTTTGTTTCCATCCAGCTACTAACAAAGTCGGTGGGGGTTTAGAGCTACTTCACGATGGTGATTCGTCTAGCACAGGTTTGAGATTGGGCGATAACAGGCCTAATTCCATATTGGGCAATTCCGGTCTGGCCTATGGCGGAGCCATAGGTCGGATCTAGCCGGGTTTGCAGATATCCGTATGGTGTGCACTGGACTGGATTGTTCATCCTCGAGTTTGTTTCACGTGCAAGGCGAGCTTCGTTCCAGCATCAACCCAGATCAGGGCAATCTGGTACAGACATCGGTGACGGAATCATGAACGATGGAGAATGGCCACCGCCCACAGAATCGTCAAATCGATCGACAATTCCAGAAATCAAGCTACTCGAGCTCGGGCGTCACCACCACCCCCAAACACACTTGGTTTGTTGGTTGGTCAATTGCTTGTGCCTCTAGACGCTTCACTCGTATCTGCAGAAGAGGACTTGCCGCCGCCAGACTGGTACCGGCTCTGCATGTGTAGATGAGGGGTAGCTTCGTGGTCACAGTTTACTAGTGGTGTTTCTCTCTATGCTGCTTAATGGTGTTTGATATATATTACCCATTTTGCGGGGTAGACCCGAGACTCTGTATCAACCGACTTCAGGTACTCAAGTATATAGAGAAAAGAAGGTTGTTTGCTCCCCCAGTATTTTTGCTTTTCCCCAGATTCGGAATAGATCGGAACCGAGATTGAGGTTGTAGCTTTTCTTGGCAGATCATCGATCGACGAGCGTTCGTTAGTGCTGTTCCGCTGGTTCCCCGTAACCCATGAGGTGAATGAAGATGGAAGATGAAGACAAATAGAATGTTTGAAATGTTTGATGGAGGAGAGTCTAGTCAATTCAATTCGAGAGAGGATGAACGACATGCCGTCGCAATAACCTTTTCACCTATGTAACAGCTGCACGGATGTACAGCTGGAACCTGACCTCTCAGTCACAGTGCCGGGGGCATGTGCGTTGTGTCTTGTATGTTCGCCTCAACATTTTCGCCTTGCACGGACCACCGACCATAAAGTTGGGGAACTCACAATTATTCATCCATCCACCATCCCCCCCACCATTCAACTCCCGTAGGGAAGGGGGCGTGCCTTGTTAAATCCCCCTTCTCCGCCATCTCCCCCATCCATCCATTCATTCCCCTTCACTTTACGTCGTCCTCTCGCTTCATTTTTTTTTCGTGGGGCATACTTTATAGATACGTCACTTTTTTTTTGCCACAATGTCAGCAGCCGCCTCACCGATGCGCCTCCGCAAAGCCGCCCGCGTAATCCTCGTCGGCCCGCCGGGTTCGGGGAAGGGAACACAAAGCGGGCGACTTCTGAACCACTTTAAAATGTCTGCGATCTCCTCGGGCGACATCCTGCGTGACAATATCCGTGCGCGCACACCGCTCGGCGTGCAGGCGGAGCGTGTCATCCGACAGGGAGGACTGATCAACGACAATGTGATGGTGAAGCTCATTGTTGGCGAGCTCTCGCAGCGTGGGTGGGTCGAATCGCGGTCTACGTTGACGAGCGGTGTCACGATTACGGGTGCACTTGAGATCCTGGGCCATGGAGGGAAGACGAAGTTGGCAACTAGTAGTTCTCCTGCTTCGAGTTTTCTGCTCGATGGGTTCCCAAGGACAAAGGGGCAGGCGGAGAGCTTGGATGAGGAGGTTGAGATGAACTTTGTATGTGATGGTCCGGGTGTGCCATGATGATTTGCGCGGCTAATAAGAGGGTGGCAGGTGGTGAATCTCGATGTGCCTCGAGATGCGATCCTGGAACGTATCGCGAACAGAATGGTGCATGCCCCGTCTGGGAGAGTATACAATAACTCGTGGAATCCGCCCAAGGTGCCCGGGCTAGATGATGTTACTGGTGAACCGCTGACAAGGCGGGCCGACGACTGCCCGGTTTGTCCCCCCAACCCCCATACACCAGGCCGATGTGCTGATGGAAAATAGGAGGTGTTCGCAAAGAGGTTAAAGGCGTACGATGAGAGCACTGCCCCGCTACTAGAGCACTACGACAAGACCGGACTACTGTGGACGGTTCGTGGCGCATCGAGTGATGAGATCACACCCCAGCTCGATGCGGAGATTCTTAGACGGTTTGGGTAGAAAGGGATATATCGAGGACAGGCGTTTTTTTGTTTGCTCTGTAAGATGTGGACAGTACTGTTTTTTGTAATCGATTGACTTTTATTGGAGTATTGTGAAGTTGTATATTGGGGAGGGTGTTTTTTATTTTTATTTTTTCTTTCTATCACATACTTTTATGGTCGAAGAAGTAGTTGAGAGCTTTGAAGATAGATATCACCATATACTCTGTCTTCCCACTACTCTTATCTGAGTCTATTACTGCGGTCTGCACTTTCGTGATAAATTGTCCAAACAACTTCCTTCGTCGTCCTGCTCTAATCATAAGGGCCATTCTGCCACCAAACTAATAGTAGGTTGTGAGTCTACAATTACATATCGAGCAACCCTAAATAGTAAATTTAGACCAGATCTTTCACAGGCAATTTTGCTCAAATGGATTGCCCGAAGTCAAAATTCTGTATAGTGCAAGCTCATACCAGGCTTGTGGATAGTGATGGCCACAAAAAAAATAATGCAATGGAAATGGAAAGGGTGGGTGACTTCGACGTTAGTTGATAGCGAGAGGACGGCATTATATCTTCCTTCCCTCTTCAGTCTTCTTCACTATTGCCCTCTACCACTCCTTCTTGCCTTCTCGCCGCTTCACACCTCACATCTCAAAAAGGTGTCTTGAAAGGAAACGGCGATATGACCAATACATCGGTCGTCACGCAAGCCGTGTTCCTTACAAATACCCGCGAGTTAATGCCCATTCGGGTTACGCACATGTGTCAAAGGATGTAGTATCCGGGTTAGGTTTTTCTTGACAAACAAAACGCCCAAAAGTCTGTCGTTGTTGGCAGGTGACTGCGGATCTGCGATGTCTCTGGCGAATTGGGTATAATAGCGGCAGGCACCGTAGTGGCGCATCCCCGAACTAGGAAGTATCTACAACCATCTTAATCCCCTTGATCTACAGCGCCGTTGGTGATACCACGAATGCTAATAATATTTCTGCACCGCTTGCACTCAAAAATCCCTCTTAATATCAGTAGGGTTCGAAAAGAATAAGTTCTTGTGGTGATAGCCTACATCTTTCTCCACAACCCTGTTAAATAAAAGGACATCTTTGAGGTAGTTGTGCTACATAGAGCAAAGGGAGCTCCGCAAAGGCGCAGCTAACCATTCGACACTTGTTTCGTGCTAACGACAACTGGAACTCCACATCGCCACTATCGAATTCCTTCCTTAGCAGATCCCAAGTGAGCCCTAATGCCCAGGACACACTCGCGCGAGGGAGCCCCGTTGCTTCGCCGAGAACCCTATCCAACATCTCTACATCTCTCCCGAGGAGCTGGGGGCAGGGATTCTCCGGGAGCTTTCCGCTCACCACAGCAAGACTGCCACACGAATGCGCAACATCGTGCTTTACGCATCTCCTCGATACCTTTATTCATGAACCAGAGCGAGTTCCGTGAATATTTGGAGAAGCTCGACTGTCCCTCAGATGAATATAGTGGTCCACACACCAACCGGTCGAATATTCGAGCCTTGTCTCTCGTTCCCGATGGACGGACCCAGGTTGCTACTGTTGTCTTCCATCTGGAACCGGAAATCTTCGTTGGATGCATGCCGGGTACGGCGGTTGATATCGAGTTCCAGACTGGTGAAGCCGTGTACCCAGTGACAGTAGACTGCGACTTCCTGGGAATGACAACGCTTTACAGTTTGGGAGATGATGCTTCGGTAGAGTGGGTTGCATTTCTGTCTCACCTCTGGATTGTCTGACTTTAGGGCAGTATCGTTGCCGTTACCGGTCTTGCAGGGCATGCTATTGGGTCATGGAAGTCACCTAGAGGACATATGACATGGCTAAGGGATGTGCTACCTGAAGACGTCCCACAGTGCAGGATCCTGTCATATGGCTACGATTCTATTTTAAGAAATAGCATTTCTAACAGTTCTATTACGGACTTCGCTCGTCAGCTATTGGACGCAGTGAACGCCGCTCGTCAATCTGAAAAGGTTTGCCCGCCTAAAGGCCCTCCTTCCTCTTTCTAATCTTTCCAGATGAAAATTAGACCTCTGATATTTGTCGGCCATAGCCTCGGGGGACTCGTTATTAAGACGGTTGGTGTCTTCTTGTAGTGCAGAAGATGGTTGCTACTTTGCTTATATAGTTGCACCAGGCTCTTTCGGACGCTGCACAAGTCGGTTCTGAGACAGATAAGGCCGTTTTGCTGTCAACAGTCGGCCTGTTCCTCTTCGGAGTCCCGAACAGCGGCCTCAATCATCAGAAGCTTCTCTCAATCGTGGAAACCCAACCAAATTCTCGGCTGGTACACGATCTTATGGAAGACTCGGCGCTTCTAAGGGTTCTGAACCAGAACTTTGTGGCAAATTGTCATCTCAAAGGCTGCTTGATAGTCTCTTTTTATGAGACTAAGGACACTGCCACCGTCGAAGTAAGATCAAACCCGGCCTCGGAATCCCGACGCATGCACAGAACCATTTTACGATACTAATCAATGGTAAAGAAAACGCTAGACGGAGAACTAAGACGGGGCGGCCCTTTGGTCCGCATGGTGAGTCGAGAGTCCGCGACTTTAACCAGCGTCGATGTGAGCAACCATGTTCCAATTGACGGAAACCATTCGACCATTGTCAAATTTACCGGCAGCGCCGATCCCGGTTACAAGAGCTTCGTACAAAGACTAGAGAACTGCGTCAAGACCGCCTCGGAAGTCGTTAAAGCACGTCTGAATCGTACGAGTCAAACGACTTCACCATTCCCTGCACTTTCGCATATCACCGGACGTCCTCGAAACTATGCTCAAGGCAACCAATATATCCAAGGAGGCACGGACTACGGGAACCAAGGGCAGGTCGATTATCATATGTAAGTTGCGCCAATAAGTAGCACCGAAGCGTAATTGACGCCCAATTAAGCCAGGAAGACGAACTACTGAGATTGCCTCGAGCTGACAGCGCTGCTTTCAACTCCCGACGTTTGGAACACGAGCCAGTATGCTTACGCGACACCCGAGTGGACCTGCTCAATGAGATCATGGACTGGTCCCATGATCCCAACGGTGCATGTATCTTTTGGTTAAATGGCATGGCTGGAACTGGCAAATCTACTATAGCTCGTACGGTTGCTCGCAAGTGGGCCGATGACAACAGACTTGGGGCGAGCTTCTTCTTTTCCAGAGGTCAGGGTGACCTTGGTCACGCTTCCCAATTTTTTACTACCCTCGCCTACCAGCTAGCGCATACACTTCCCGCTCTTCGATCCGCCATGCATAAAGCCATAAACGATAACCACGATATTGCCCAGCAAGGCCTGGGCGAGCAGTGGAAACATCTCATTCTTCGGCCACTCTCCAATCTACAGAAGCCTGAGGCATCACTTCAATTGCAGTCGTTCGTCCTGGTCATTGATGCATTGGACGAGTGTGAGGGCGAAGATGACGCTGGACTAATCATTCAACTCTTCGCTCAGGCGAAAACTCTAAAAACCGTTCGGTTGCGTATTTTTGTAACCAGCAGACCGGAAACCCCAATTCGCCTTGGTTTCGACGATATCTCGAAGGCTGAGCATCAAGATTTTGTTCTCCATGGTATCCCCAAGTTAATCATCGACAGCGACATATCTCTTTTCCTCTATCATGAGCTGGAAAGGATCCGAAAGCGTCGTCGCCTACCCAGTGAATGGCCCGGCAAACCAGACATTGATCTTCTTGTTCGAAGAGCAGATGGACTATTCATCTATGCTGCAACAATATGTCGATTTATCGGAGATAAAGACAGTTATCCAAAGGAACGCCTCTCTTTCGTCTTACAAGAGAGCATGGAAGACGGATCACCCACAGAACATCTCGATTTGATGTACACCAAAATCTTAAGGTATGCGATCGTTGAAGGGCGTGAGGAGCGCAAGAAAGAGAGGCTGCTAGAGCGCTTTAGGCGGACCGTTGGATCTATTGTGATACTATCGGACACCTTGACAGCTGGTGCTCTGGCCGAACTCTTGGGTACTGAAAAGTGGGAGGTAGAAGAAATACTGGAATCACTGCATGCTATTTTAGATGATTCGAAGAGCCAAAACTCTCGCATTCAGCTCCTCCACCCTTCTTTCCGCGACTTTCTATTAGACCACCGGAGATGCAAGGACGTCCAGTTCAGGATCGATGGTGAGGAGGCACACAAGGGTCTCTTTGTGAACTGTCTCGGGCTCATGTCGAGATATCTGAAGCGTGATATGTGCAGTCTGCGGCTTCCAGGTACCTTTATAAGCGAAGTGGAAAGTCGTGCAGTAGAGGGTTGCCTTCCCCAGGAGGTTCAGTATGCATGCCGGAGTTGGGTCTATCATCTCCAGCAGAGCAACACCAAACTCTGCGACAAACAACTACTTCACGACCAAGTTTACACGTTTCTCAAGGAACATTTGCTTCATTGGCTTGAGGCTCTCAGCCTAATGGAGAAGATTTATGACGGCATTGTTATGGTCAGAACATTAGAGTTTATGCTCACGGTGAGTGATTCGGGTTATTATGAAGTTGGCATTGGTTTCTGGGAAGTAGCCGTCTACAGCAGGATAGTGAATTTCCGATGCGGAAAATACAGTAACAAACTCGAAAAAGAGCATTCGCGAATAGCCTTATCCATGATATAAGCTAGCCGTGATATCGGCTACTATCCACAAACTTAAGCCATGCTCACTTTTTAAGCAACACATAATCTTGCTGACTTTAAACTCAAGTCTAACACTAATCATAGCTTACTCGCGATGACTCATGACGCATTGCGCTTCATCCTCAATTTCAGATCGGTCATTGAAATGGCACCTCTTCAGATATATTGCTCTGCTCTTGCCTTTTGTCCGATGAAAAGCACAACCAGAAATCAATTTGGGAACTATGTTCCTCGCTGGATCAAAAGACTACCAACAGTTCACGAAGACTGGAATCCTATGCTGCAGGCGCTCGAGGGCCATTGGTCCGAGGTCATGGCAGTGGCATTTTCACCCGATGGCGAGCTCCTAGCATCGGCATCGCATGACATGATGGTCCGGCTCTGGGATCCGGCCACTGGAGCCTCGCGTGGCATCCTTGAAGGCCATTCGGATGAGGTCAAGGCAGTGGCATTTTCACCAGATGGCAAACTCCTAGCATCGGCATCGCAAGGCAGTGCGGTACGGCTCTGGGATCCGACCACAGGTGCTTCCCACGGCACCTTTGAAGGCCATTCGTGCAGGGTCAATGCAGTAGCATTCTCACCCAATGGCAAGCTCCTAGCATCGGTATCGGATGACATGACAGCCCGGCTTTGGGATCTGACCACGGGTGCTTCCCACTGCACCCTTGAAGGCCATTTGGACATAGTCAATTCAGTAGCATTCTCACCTGATGGCAAGCTCCTAGCATCGGCATCGTATGACATGACGGTCCGGCTCTGGGATCTGACCACGGGAGCCTCCCACAGCACCCTTGAAGACCATTCGTGCAGGGTCAATGCAGTAGCATTCTCACCCGATGGCAAGATCCTAGCATCGGCATCAGATGACATGACGGTCCGGCTCTGGGATCTGACCACAGGTGCTTTCCACTGCACCCTTGAAGGCCATTCGTGCAGGGTCAATTCAGTAGCATTCTCACCCGATGGCAAGCTCCTAGCATCGGCATCATATGACATGACGGTCCGGCTCTGGGATCTGACCACGGGTGCTTCCCACTGCACCATTGAAGACCATTCAGATATAGTCAATTTAGTAGCATTCTCACCTGATGGCAAGCTCCTAGTATCGGCATCATATGACATGACGGTCCGGCTCTGGGATCTGACCACGGGAGCTTCCCACAGCACCCTTGAAGGCCATTCGGGCACAGTCAATTCAGTAGCATTCTCACCTGATGGCAAGCTCCTAGCATCGAAATCCGAAAAGACGGTCCAGCTCTGGGATCCGACCACGGGAGCCTGCCAAAACACTCTTGAAGGTCTTCCGTCTGGGATTATGGCAATGGCATTTTCATCCGATAGCAACCTTCTCGCATTGACATGTTATGGCAATACTGTCTGGCTCTGGGATTTAACCACGGGAGACTTGCACTGCATTGTTGAAACCGACTTCACTCTTGAAACCTTCAAGGCAGTGGCATTTTCACCTGATGGCAAGCTCATAGCTATGGCACCGGATGACATAACAGTCCTGCTTTGGGATCTGACCACGGGTGCCTCACATTTCACCATGAGCCTTGTGGATAATTCGGACCGGGTCATGGCAGTGGCACTCTCACCTGGCGGCAAGCTCCTAGCAACGGCATTGCATGACAGGACGGTCCGGCTCTGGGATATTGAAGCAGAAAAGAAAATTCAGATACTCAACACGGGAGAAACAATCTTCCAGCTATCCTTTTCCAGCTGTGGTTCGTATCTCGAAACATCTGAAGGGACATTAGAACTCAACCCTACTCCCGATGAGAGTCAATCCTTCCCCAATCCACCATATCGGTTGTGTGTAAGAAAGCATTGGATATGCTGGGGGACACAAAAACTTCTTTGTCTCCCTTTTGATTATCGACCGAACTGTTGGTCCGCCCTGAATAATATCATTGCTCTTGGATGCAACTCGGGTCAGGTTACTTTTATAGAATTTAATCCGGATTCTATTCCATTTGGTGAGTTATTCTGAATTCGTCTAATAAGAAAAAGTTAACTCTGATGCGACAAAAGCTCCGTAAGGATTAACGACGCGGAATTTGGAAGTCTAGGAGATTTATGGGCTGTGACTGCGTCTACATGGAGGGATAAGTATCTTTATTGGCAGTTTGCACGAATTTCGGAAGATCATCTTTGAGGGTGTAAAATTGTCCTGAGTGCAGTAACTTGCAAAGAGGCCACCTATCAGAACACGGTGAATATGTCACGCTCTCGTGCAGGAAATTTGAGATGGAATTTAAAGTCGCGGGCTCTATAATATTGCCTCATCCAAACCGCTACAGTTTATCATGCTACTAGAGTCACTACTACCTGCTGGGGGCGGGGAATTAACTGTAGTGAAGTATCATAAAAATGAACTTACCCACTACAGTTACATCCCTTTTCTCGTTTCCCTAAAGGCACCGCGTAGGTTCTGAATGGCCTCCCCCTCATCCTCAGCTCGAGCATTTGGAACCACAGAGTTTGGATCAATCACTAGCAAAGCAACTATCTAGTAGCAGATGATACGGCTTGGACGGGTGCAAAAGAGATTTGTTCACCAGTGCCAGTGAAACATTATACATGATGACTCAATTCCGTTTCGTTTCGTTTCGTTTCGTTTCTTATCCGTCCCCTTTGTTAGAAGCTTTTATAGTAGCAGATATTTGGAGTATAATGGTACTGTACCGAGAAAATTTCGTTTCAGAGTGAGAAGTAGTAGAGGTAAGAAGTTAAATTGTTTTAGGGTTCACATCAAGACACGACGCAACAGGTACTCTAGAGAAAGGCTGCTCAAGGCTACTATATACATATGAGAGCCGTTGATTGGCCGGATAACTAGCTGCCACTCCGCCCAAACATCGGAGTGCTCTACAGCAGGCAGTATCTAGATTAAGTTTTTCTGACAAACAAAACCTCCACAGGTTGCCGTCCTTTGTCGTCACGAGCGTGTCAACGCCCAAAGGATTTGCGCTTCTTGAGTATCAAGTCGATTCGACTGATCCAACTCCGAGTCCCGCACAAAACAAAGATCACAACGCAACAGTGGCCACTCCAACAGCTTTAAACCCCGTCCAACCGCACCCGCCTCAACACCAACCCATCCTCATCTTCTTCATTTATTCCCAACCAGATCTCCACAATGTGTCGCTACTCCCCAAAAGTCTACCTCCAATGCCACCACCAGCTTTTCGGGCCAGTACTGTTTCCGCGAAGTCTCTGGATCCTTCGACGCACCGGGTCTGTGCCCACCATGCCAGCTGGAAATGGAAACACAGCTTGTAAACCTCGCGTATTATGCTGCTGAGCAGCAGGATGATGCGAATCCCGGGGACGGCGATCCGGTGGTGATGGCGCAGTGGGATAGGAATGGTGGTTAGTAGGGACATAGAGCCTGCAGGCGGGCGGTATATAGGGATGGAAGAGGGGTTGGGGTGTGTATTGCCAGGCTGTGATATCGTATATCTAGTCGGGGATTGTAGGTCTCCATAGTCCCAACCGGAGACTTAGTGACTGCAAGCCACAGCTATATAAACGATCCCCATTGTTGTTGACCCCATACGCCGGTTGTGCATCTCAGGGGTAATATGCATCTCAGGGGTAATACATCTAGTCCGCGAACTGGTAGTTTCACCGACATCCACACAATATCACGTGAACTAAAGATTTGAACCCGCTCTCGTCCGCCGGTGATATGCTCTCATAAACCTAGCCCTTCAACAAGAGATATTAATCAGACTTCAAGGTTTCCTACGAACTCCAGATCCATTCCTTTCCGAAACCTATCACAGTAATATCCTCCTCCCATGGCAATCCCACACCACCCTACGCCACAGCCCCACTGTTCTTATACTTCAACCCATAATAAAAAAGCCCATATGTCGCCTACTCTCATCAGCCCCCCTTCCCCCTCTCCCCTCGGGTGCACTCACCAAAACACTCAACCCAATCGGCAACGGCTTCCCCGACTATCCCCTGTCAGCCCTTCCCCTTTTGTTTCTTTCACACCACTCACCTTAATAGCGCGCGGATAACTACTCCCCGCAAGCAGCAGGGACGCGAGCAGGGCAGTCTCGAACCCGTAGCTCTGGTTGTTCCGGATGCGAAGCCCGCCGTACCCGTAGAGCGCGCCTACGCCCACGCCGGCGACTAGTAGT
>Ga0307515_10000768_pt1 | contig 74067 bp, 76 predicted proteins | sample 17_EM_MG_FD_194513 | JGI IMG/M metagenome (GOLD analysis project Ga0307515, IMG submission 194513) | Populus trichocarpa ectomycorrhiza microbial communities from riparian zone in the Pacific Northwest, United States - 17_EM | ecosystem: Host-associated > Plants > Roots > Unclassified | place... | reverse complement strand
TTACAATCATGATTGATAATTGAGTCCTAATTGCACGAGACAAGGGTTACAAATAGAGGTTTTGATGAGATTATGTTTTATGTACACTGAGAAATCAACATCCGTGGATGTCGGTAGTTGACGGCCGGGGACGGTGAAAACTCCGTCATCGGCCGTCCTAACCGTCCGTCACCGTCCTCCTCCAAAAAGACGGCGCCGTTTTCGTCCTGCCCTAGGACGGACGGCGTTTTGCCGTCCCGTCCCCGTCCTAGGTGAGGACGGACGGACGGGACGGTTGAGAACACTGTTCCTGGTGCGGAGTCAATTATACTTAACCATAGTCGTTAATCAGGAGTTCTTGAGAATATCTTGCTACATGACCGGGTGACAGTTAACCAATCGCGTACTTCAACCCTGCAGAGCGCGTATGATATGTGATGTAGTCTTGCGTTCCACAACGTCTGGAATGCAGCTCAGCCACGTTCAAGTGTGGTTGACAAGTTGGGTGGATGCCTAGAGCCTTGCCGTTCCAAATCCCCACTTTCACCTGTGTTAGGTGTTCCGTGATCGCCATCCAGCACTGATCGAGAGTCACCGCCGTCGGATTTATCTGACATTCACGTTTGCGCGGCAAAGTTCAGGGTATTCGACGACCAGAGAGACTGAGTTGAGCTAGCAGGACGGGAGAGGAAGCGGGGATCAGAGCTACAGAAAGGAGAGAGAAAAAGGAGGAGCTACAGGCTCCGGACCTGGGGACATCAGTGGAGCCATACAAACAACACACAACACTCGGTAGAGGGAAGAGCCAGAGAGGAATCCAGAAGGAGATTCAGCTGCAGAGGAATCTGAACTACCCTCCAGATAAAAAACCCCGACGAACAAACCGGAGAAGCAAGAGTTCTATAGTTATCACTTCACAACAGTGAGCGGATTCCCATTCCAAGAGCTTTCTCAATCCGTACTAACCTCACATCCTTAGCCCATGATTGATCCCGTCGGCCTAACACTAGGCCTCGCCGGCCTATTTTCAACCAGCGTCGAAGTTCTGGACCGAATATCCACCGCGAAATCCTACGGCACCGATTACCACCTCTTCGCTACAAAACTAGCTCTTGAGCGGCGACGATTTTTCCGGTGGGGTCAAGCGGTTGGCCTTACCGGGAATCAACAGCACGAATTATTACAAGACCCTGAAATACAAGAAGATGTTCGGGAGCTACTTGCATGGGCTATCTACTTCTTTGAAGACTCCAAGGTAGCTATCACGCGACATGGTGCAGCGAATTCACTTCTGCTGGAACAAGGTAGTTCCTCGAGTACTGCCCGATTCGAGTATCCCCGCGGAAGAGCGAGAATGCATCAGAAAAGCACTTCCGCGGTGATGAAAGTGAGGTGGGCATTCTCGGGAAAGCGGAAGTTGGAAAAGTTACTGCAAGAAGTTATTTGGTTTGTGGATAAACTCCATGAACTAGTGCCGATCACCGGAACACACCGGCCGGAGATCCGGGATGCTGTGTCGGCCCCCACGATACATCGAGCCGTCATACCGTCGGGATTTTCAGAACCCGCAATACACCAAGCGATGACACTACCGGAGCTTACTCTGACCTCCGGGATACAACGACCTGGTTTTGCAGAGCTTGTCCCGACCTCCAGAACATATTCGGAAACCTCAGAGCCATTACTGCTCCCACCGATAACTCTGCGATCGACAAGCCGCCGTGACCGTAGCGCGCATCATAATTTAGAGTCGAGTTTTCGACGTAAGAAAAAGGAACATATTCGGCGAATCGCTGCTGTGCAAGATAAACAGGCACACGTAATCAGGGTGAATGAGAGGTATGCCGGACTCGCCTTGTCACAGAGTTTACGCACTAATATGTGACAGAACACGATTGGAGGGTAAAATAGCCTATTTCTGGTGGCAGGCAGGTCTTGGCGGTGCATCTGGCACGGCTGTATTTTTTTTTTCACTCCGCATGATCGAAGTGCGCGAACACAAGGGCATGGGCTGATAAGCGATATATGGAGACCACATGTTCAACAACGGATGTTGTCGAGTATTAAACTTCATTAGACTATAGAGAGTATATATCTAAGTGGCGAATAGCGAGATGCAAAGGGTGGCACTAGCATACCCGAAGATTCTGTATATCGATATCGAGTCTTCTCCTTCTTTTTTCGTTATGTATCATGGTCTATTCAAACGGTTCTCCCTATATCGCAACATGTGCTCTGAACCTCTGAACACCAGGCCGAGTGATGCCGTGTGCCCGCTCATTTCACCCTAATTCGGTTTCGGTTCTGCCTGCTCGAGTATGACTGAACACTACCAATAGCAAAGTTTAGCCCACCATCAAGTTTTATGAGGCCACTAACGAATAGGCCGAACTCATAGGGTATCTTAATGATGCAGTTTCGTTCCACAACGTCTGGAATGCTAGGATTGCGCTGCACACGCATGAAGCCAAACCACGCAGCGTTCGCCATGTTACGCACGCCTTGTAAAAACCGGAACAAAATGTATGTCACTCTGTAGAAGCCTGTATAAAAACCTGGATGTGAGATTTCAAAGCAACCAATGAGAATTTTCCGACTACGCCTACCTGAAGCCTTTTCCCCCAACACCCTCTCCATCGCCCTCTAACCATTTGTTGGTATTGCATATACAGGTCTCAGCCGGAGATGAGTCTCGTATGGTCGGAGACGGAGGTGTCTTGTATGGCCGGAGACGGTGATGTCTCGTATGGCCGGAGATGACTGTTGACTCTGATACGGGCTGATGGCATTCAGCCGTACTTGCACTTTCATATATATTGGCCTTGTGGCCCTCTTAGATAGAATACAATCAAGCTTCTCTAGCATCACTATTTGAACAGTTGGGTTTCAAGGAGTACAGCACTCAGACAACCGTTGGCACTCATGCTACGAGCTACACGAGAAAGTTAATCCACAGACAACCTGACCCAGCAATTATTTTCAGGAGGCGAGGACGGGGAAGGGTCAAACTACAAAATTGTCTCGAAAGAGGGGTGATAAGTAGGAGGGCTAGTGAGGTTAAGCATCAGTCGCTGCAACGAGTCATCAGTGAACAATCGAGAACACATAGAGCTTGGCCACGGGAAAGGGGTTTGAAGTCTCCGGAGCTGACAACACACGGAGCTACTCCCAACGCTGGAGGCCTCTAAGATTATGAACCACAACAGTTCCTCCGTGAGCTTGCCATAGAACCAATCGATCTCACTGTTGGCATCGCCGGCTTATTTTCAATCAGCGTCGAAGTTCCGAATCAGATATCCACCGCAATATCCTACAGCACCGACTACCACCTCTTCGCTACAAAAATATCCGCTGAGTGTTGTCGGTTGTACCGGCGGGGTAAAACAGTCAGACTCGCAGACGGCGGAACACTACAAGATCCTGAACTACAGCAAGAAGTTCGGGAGTTACTGGCATGGGATATCTACTTCTTCGAAGACTCCGGGCGGATCAAGAAACGACATGGTGTCAAACGTTTTCTCTGCTAGGCAAAGTAGTTCTTTGAACACTGCCAAGTTCGAATACCCCAGGGGCCGGGAAAGGGCGAGGACACTAGAAAAGCACTTCTGCAGTGCTGAAAGTGAGTTGGGCATTCTCGGGGAAGAGGAAATCGGAGAAGTTGCTACAGGAGATTTCTTCGTTTGCAGATAAATTCCATGAACTTGTGCCAATTCTAACCTCCTTGACATATCGAATGGAGATTCCGGATCCCACCCCACCCCTGAAATACACCGAGCAATGCACTCACCAGGGATGTAAGATTCCACGCCGGCCACCGCGATACATGCTGACTAAGGGATTTACCCCGAAGGCTACCAGAACTAAGGCGGGCACTAACTTTAGCGGACTTAGTACGGAGCCTATCTCCCCGCCAGCCTCGTATTGAAAATACGGAAGTATCTACATTTCTCTTACTAATATTTGTACTTTTTTAAGTATTCTCCTTACGATAAGATGGTACTTTATGGATAAGGATAATGTGGTGTGTTAATAACTTTTAATACTTTTGTTATCTTTTATGTTTAGGTTATCTAGAAAGTTCCGGTTAGAACTTGTCTAGAACCTTCTTTTTAGTTCCGTTGGAAGAGGGATTTATCAGCGCTTATCTTAAAAGAATGCGTCTAGATTTTCTGTTATATTCTTTATGGTTCTTATGTATTTTTGTACAGTTGCAGAGTTTTTCTCGTCCTGTTTTGGTTATTGATCCGCGACCGTGGTCACGGACAATCACCCGTTTATTATTGTATATATAGATACTGTTTCTCCGGTTAGAGAACGGTTCTTTAGACTTGCTCAGACATCGATCGGAATACTACAATATCTCCTCTCGAAATCCTCTTCTCAGTATATGCTTATCTTCAGAACGCTTATTGAAATCTTTATATTTGCTATACTTATTCTTCGCATACTTCTTTTGAGATTCTAAATAGATCTCTTCGGACTTTTGCTGTTATATACGAATACCTCGGGGTTCGTGCGGTGCCTATCTCCCCGTGAGCCTCGGGCCTGAGTAGTGCCTTTCTCGTGATGCTTCGCTCTTAGTGATTTGTTCTTAGTGCTTGAGATGATCTCTTTCTTTATATATGTCTATCTTCTTCTCTCTCTGTACGATAGACAATTGAGCTTCTCAATTCTTTCTCTTTTGCTCTCATCAATACATCGAGCGATGACACCCTCAGAGCTTATTCTAACCTCCGGGATACCTCTAGCAAGGACTGTGACAAGGTTTCCAGTGCTTGTTACGTCCTTCGGGACATACCTGACAAACTCAGAGCCATTACCGGTCCCATCAATGGCGAATGATGCTCTGCGTTTGACACGCCACCGTAACCGCGTCGAACTTCGAAATCCAGAGTCAAGTTTTTGACGTAAAAAGAAACATATCCGTCGAATTACTGCTGCAGCCGATAAACGCGCGGTCCAAATCATGGTAAATGAAGGTACTTATACAGTAATCTTTCGCGGGCTCGTCCTGTTATAAATCCAAGGTACTGACTGGTATGCAACAGAAAATTACTAGAGCTTCAGGCAGTTGATTTTTGGTGGTATGCAGGTGTTGGTAGTGTATCTGGCATGATCTTTTTGAATTGAGATTGTACGCCTTGTGATGCCTTGTACCGGCATGATTGACCTGACAGGTTACACCACGATAAGCGAAACTGGAGATCGGTTAGGCGTTAAGGATCTCTAACTTTGTTCCTATGTACTTGACAACCTTATAAAACCGTTATTATCCCGTGCTCGCAATGGAGACTGTGGGCCCTGTGCAGTAAACCTAATAGATCGGATCGGTCAGATATGACCTATGGCCGGGCCGGTCTATGCCAAGGACGGCTTCTGAAATCAGATCTGACCGGTCTACAGATTAATGGATGTCTATCTGGCCGGTCTATAGATAACTACAGATATACCAGAAGAGCTCAAGTCCTTAGCTGGGTAGGCCAGTGTGGAAATCAAAAATATGTGTGCGCAAACCCCGGGCATTGTAGTTTGCTTTTGGGCCCGCATCTCATAGATGCCGGTAGATAGCTATGAATACTCACGGATTTCCCTCTAAGCGACAGACATTTGTAAATACCTACAGTTATTCATGCCAAGAGTAGATATCTACAGATATTCAGGCTTTTTCGACCTTTGGTCTGGTCGGTCTATGCTATGGGCGGCTTTGGTAAGAGTGGCTGGGCTTGACCGGTCTACGAATCTATAGATGACAGGGCAGTCGATCTGACCGCTTGGGAACACTGGCCCTGTGCAAATACCTGCGAGAAATAGCGCTCTTTACCGTACAGCACTGGTAGATTATTTACAGCTGATTACACTAAGGATGGCAATTGTTTGTCTCGTTCGTCTGAAGGCTGTTGTGACCAATTCGTGTTAGCCGCCCTTCAACGGACGGGCGTTACCATCCGTGGACAGGGCGGTTCCATAAATGGAACAAATAAAAATATGCTTTGCTTATAAAATAAGTACTACTGGATATTTCTTTCACAAGTCCGCTTCGCTTTTATATATCTTATTTACAAGTCCATTGGCTTCACTTCGCTTCGATATATTTCTTTTACTTTGCTTTGCTTCTATCTATCTGTTTTGCACGTCAGTTGGCTTCGCTTTACTGCTACTTTTTCAAGTAGCAGGATAGTATTGACGTGAAGAGCTATATATAGAGGAAATTTTTTGTCTTCGTTGATATTACTGGCTTTATCTGTAATGGCTTTACTCAGCCAACTGTACTAGCAATTAAATTACTGGCTCTCAATAGTCCTCTTAGTGGCACAGATTTTATTTGATATTTTTTTCACTTGTCCCGTTCACGGGTCTATGAATCGTGGTACTATTTATAGAAGCGCCCTGTCTATGGATGGCGATTCTATGAATGAGTTAGAACAGCTCGTCTTGGCCCGGACGACGAATTTCTGGGAGCCTTCACCTTGGACTGTGGATTCCAGTCTTTGTGACAAGTAAAGCTGCCAACCTAGAGTGTTGAATATCCGAGTGGTAAAGCGGCAAGTGGCGAGTGACCTGGGATAATGATACCTGAAGACTCGATGTTCTCGGTATATATGGCGAGTCTTTCTATCTTCTTTCTGTATTTTAGTCTATGCACACGGTTCTCTCTATATTGCAACATAGAGGGCCCTGCAGGCTGTCTAGTGATTCGTCGATGATCGCGAGTGATGAAGTGATGACTGAGGGACGACCATTATATGGCTGCAACAACCAAAAGATTGCGTAATATCTCCCTGGGACATAGTATAGTTTTATGGTACACCCTATAGCGCGATTAGAACTACCAAAACCACATGCTGAAACCCACAGGCACGAGATGTCACTCGGCAAGTACCCACTTGCATATTTGCATGTAGAAGTAGAACCCTGACCTACTCTATGCGTAACTAAATTCTATAGATAGTCATAGATCCCCACATGGATATGTACGCGGGAGCTAAGACGAGCTCTCTTACGGAATATAATCAATAATCTTCGAAAAAAGCAACATTTGTTCCGCACTGCCTTGGTTTGAAATTTGAGCATTGGACGCCTTAGGGCGACAAAAGCAGTGGCCCGGGCTGGACAACACCCCAGTTTCTCAAATGACTACTGTTCGCACTGACCGTTGCAATCCCTGGATCGCACTGTTAATTGCCTAAATCGATGAGAATTCTCGAATTCTCGAATTAATTTTACCTAGAGCCTAAAGTCTCTGACGAAGTGACTTCGTCCGTATCACACAATTGAACAAAACTCGGCATTCGCATCCTATGCAACATAGGCGTCATACAAAACTAGAGAGCTGTGCCGGCTCCATTTGGAGCGGGCCGCAGTGCGAGCGATTTAGCGCACTAACAAAGCCGGTCCCGATCCAATCCCCAATCCTGTGGGAGAAACAAGTGGGAAGTCGTTCTGTTCTTAAACTTTCACAGCCGTTTGTTAAAGAAATAAGCTTGCACTCATCACTTATACAGAGGCGGCATCTATATATGCTACCGGCTTGGTAAATATCCGCCGGCATTTGCAATTACCGCCAGCATCCATAGGCATTTACATATACCCCTGGCATTTGTAGGTAATGCCGGGCCGCTGACGACTTTTAGAGCTCCCGCCAGATTTAGCCTATTTGTAGCCGGTAAATCGCCGGCCGGGCCGTTTGGGAACACTGAGTGTTTTGAAGCAGTCAGATCGACCGCTCGGTGATCTAAAGATGGAAATACTGGTCCGATGTGGTTGGAAGTTTAATAACCGTCTCATCTCCGAGTACACTCGAGCACCATCTGCAAGTACTCTGTCTTCCAAGTGCGCCTCCCAGTGCGCTCGAGCGCAGTCTCCCAGTGCACTTAGGTACCGTCTCCCGCCAGCCCAGATCGACGGTATATACATATAATATAGATACACATAGATAGGAAGAGAGCAGATGCCATATTATTGTCTAACGATTGTTTCGTGATCATGAAATTGAAAATTTGAATTATAAAATGAGTACCGGTATAAATGAAATGAATTAGTCTGAGTGAGACAAATATGTATGAGCAAGACGAATAAGTTTGGGCAAGATATATATATAGGTCTGAGCCTAGGATGAACGGAAAATCCTCATAGCACACGGGTAGTTCCGCTCGAGCGCGAACCCATTTTTCGTAATGCTACTCTTCCGAACTAGTTGGCACATCTAACACTGAATGTAAATGCGGATTTAGGTTTCCGACAAACTTACAAATGCAATAAATACATAAACGATAATTGAAGTCTAAACTAAGATTTTACAGTACCCAAAATACGGTGATAGAAAACTTCATTCGTGGGCCTATATACATGCCGGTACCGCAGCTTATCTGAAAGTCAAAGACAAGAAGACTTCGGACCACTAGGTTAGAAGCAGGATTAGTAGCTACTTTCCGTATGTCGCAACTCCCAGCCAGCACTGAAACAGGTCTTCGAGATAGTATATAAGCAGTAAGTGGCCCAGCGGCTGTCCGAGCCGCTTACGATGTTGTTATAAGTTGTAACTCGATAACTTTCCATTGTGCCTAAGCTGAGGATTTAGTAACAAAGAGATTTCCAGCATTGCCAGATGTTTTCGTATGAGGAGACTACTTTTCGCTATTATGGTCATCGTGTACGTCCCATATTCTGATGGATCTTCGTAGTCGTTAACTCGACCCGCTCAAGGTTCCACGACGATCATTTGCATTAAAATATTGCTTGTACTACCCTTTAATCCCGTACGTACTCTGTCTTTACCACGCTACATATAACCCGAAGCTCAAGTTTTGTTAATACGAATGGTCACTGTATTGCGTGCACGAGATAATAACGGTTTCCTACGACTTTGTAGGTAGTAAATTAGATACAAATTGCAGGGAAAATCTCATGTGAGAGGAAGGTAGATAAAAGTGAGAGACCCGAAACTTAAGTATTCCGATATCGGAGGAAGTGGCATTGTGATTTTTAGTGATAGCAATACTACGATAAGAAATAGAAAAGAAAGCAGTCCGCAGAGCCGCAGTCTCGGGACGGGTATATGGTGGCTTCATCTTACCTCGCTAAACATCTGACAGACCCCACGCGTGGCGTTTTCGCTTATCTATGAATATGCGGACAAAGAGTTGAAAATTGCCGGGATGACATCACGCACATATCGCTAATCGTGGGGCCCAATCTGTCGATCCTCCCGGAGGTAAAAAAAAAACTGCTATGCCGGATGCACTACCGAGCCCTGCATGCCACCAAAAATAGGCCACATCATGCTCCAATCGTTTTCTGTCACATGTCAGTAATTTGAATTGTGACAGGAATTTCTTCCGGAGGCTGGGCATGAGAAAAGAATGGTTACGGCATACCTTTCATCGACCCTAATTTTGGCTACCTGTTTTTCCGCCTCAGCAGCTCGCGACTTTATGTCTGTAGCTGCCCCGGCAGCGATTCTACGAATATGGTTTTTTCGTACCCGTCGGATACCCGAGACCAAATGGGCATGCCTGTTACGAATATGACCCGTCGAACGCTGAGTCGGTGATGGAAACTGTACGGCTCAGGAATCCCCAGCGGTGTCACGGTTGTCGAAATCGTAGCTGGATGTATCGCGAAGGTCTGAACAGGCCCCGGGGTCTCCAGCAGCGCCACTCCACCTCGATGGGCGGTAGGGATCGGCACAAGTTCGTGAAGTTTATCAACAAACCAAGTAAGCTCATGCAGCAACATGCCCGACTTCCTTTCCTCGAGAGTGCCCATTTCAATTTGTTGAACGCCGAAGCTTGCTTCTGTAGCTTCTCCGCCCTCTCCCGAAGGTAGCTATAGTTTACTGCCCTCGGTATGATAGAGCTGCCCGGCCTCGGCAGGAATGTGATGTACCCCGAGCCCCTGACGCCATGCCGGCTTTCCACCCCCTCCGCGTCTCCGAAGAAACAAACCACCCAAGCGAGCAGCTCACACACCGCACCCCGCACTTCCGGATCGTGCAGTAATTCGTGCTGTGGGGAGGACACCCCTCCTTGTATGAGTCCTACCGCTTGACCCCTGCGAACCATCCGTAGTCGTTCGAGGTTGGTCTTGGTAACGAATAGTTGATAGTCTTCGCCGTAGGTTTTAGCGGCCAAGAACTGATCAATAGCTTCAAGGCCAGCAGAAAATAATCCGGATACGCCGAGCACACCGAGTGTGAGGCCGACGGGTTCCATCTAGTTAGTCGGTACTGGGACATGTAGAGCGGCATTCAGAGAGGTGAGTGCTTACAGTCTCGATGGATTTGAAGCCCTTTGTGTGTAGTCAGATAAATGTGATTATTCGCCCACCTCGCTAACCTCACTCTCCTTTCCGTTTCGTGCTCTACCGATGATTTATCGTATGAGGGCCGGGTCGTCGATGAGTGCTGACTAGCTATTCCGTTGGCCGCACACAATCATCTCCCGCGCCAAATGCTATTACCGTAAGCTTTGCCAAAGTAGTCGGTGATGATGGTGATGGGCATTAGGCATGAGAAGGCTCTGAGCATCTATCTATGCTAAATGCTGAGCCGCATGTAAGCATGCACTCCACCATATAATTCACTCGGTTACACCAAATCCCCACAAGGTAGTTCGAAAATTCAGAATCGCTTCTTCGGACTCAGCTGCCCTGAAATCCTTTACCAGAAACACAGGCTGCCCGAAAGGAGTGGTTTTAAGTTAGAGTAAGCTCGTGAGGCGGTAATATTCCAGCGAAATGGAAGGTTGCACGTGACAGTCAAGACCATCTTAGACAATTGCGCACTCAGATGAGAGTATGTGCCGAAAGCAGAAACGGTTGGCCGCAGGGTTAGGGAATCGGCATTTTGTGTGAGCTTCGGGTGATGGCGGCGTTTCTAATCGGATAGGCCCGACATGATTCATCGCCACGACAGACGGCTCGCAATGCAGGATTTTTCAAACGACGCGTGGCCCGTTAGGGGTCTAGGTAGTCGAACTGCGGTTTAAATGTTTTATTATTGCTTGTCGTGGCCGAATTTTAGAAATAAAACTTCTTGCACTACCGGGGGGGTTCTTATATGTCATATGCCATAAAAACAACTCGTTGATGTTAGATCATCTTGTGAGCTTTGTATATTGGTTAGAAAGTACCGATGGATCACTATAGTCCTCAATCTACATGTGAATTTTATGGGTGAAAATTTGTGTTAGTTCAGTTACCTACCCTGCATGTTTTCAACTCGGATTTGAGTGATGCAATGGAAGTCTTCTCATGCGAGCACGAGATAATAAAAGTTTCTACGGTTGTTTAGTACACTGAGTATACTTACTATGAAAATAAGCCGTAGAAAGGAAAAGGAGACTCGCGGTCGCTAAGAAACATGACAACAAATCCATAGTCCGATTTAAAACCAGATGAATAGAGACAGCGAAATAGGTCTCCTATGCAATCTGTTCGTATTGAAATTTACGGTTTCACGACATGGAGCTAAAGTTCAAAAAAAAACTAAAGTACCGGAGGCACTCCCGAGACCTACTTGCCACCAAAAATATGCTGGCTATCTATCACTCCAATCGTTTTCTGTCACGTATCGTCAGTATGGGAGGCTTGAGGTAACTTCTTTGCGACGAGGCTATCACAAGGCGAGCTCCCTAGAGGTCATCACTACCTTTCGTTTACTCTGACTTCTTCTGCCTGTTTAATCGCGGCAGCGGCAATTCGCCGAATGTGTTCCTTCCGCGTCCGTCGAATACCGGACTTGGACATGGACAGCGACTGACGATGCTCGATGCGGCAGCGGCGGCCAGCTCCGGATTGGTCTATCAATTTACTCGTAGTGGGTTGTGGGAGAAGCAACGGCTTCGGGGCCACAGGAGTTGAGACATGCTCTTGTAATTCCGACACTATTATTATCAGATGTGTTTCGGGCATCGGAACAAACTCATAGAGTTTATCAATAAACCACCCAAGCTCTTGGAGCAACTTCTCCGACTTCCATTTCACAGACAGTACCCATCTCATTTTCGTCATCGTAGAACTCCTGTGTATTCCAACCGCAGACACTAAAGATCGATTTCGTCCTGACAAAACCGCAACAAGTGTCTGAGCAGTGTATTTGTTTTTGATCATCTCGGAATCTTCAAACAATTGAATGCTCAGCCCCAGGATTCCAGACGTTCTAGAACGAAACCACACCACTAGTGAGGCTATCATATTAAGTGGGAGTATCTGCACCCGATAGTCGACTAAACATTTTGTAGCCGTCATTTATTTTCCATGACACTACTGTACCGGCAATTGATGATACGTCAGCTGTCAGAGCGAGTGTTTGTATCTCCAGATCAAATACACATGTCAAGGTCAGAACCATGTTGTGCCAAAGATTTTTGCTGTCGGGACCCAAAATGAGGTGCTCATGAAGGAGGGGTTTCAAATTCGCTGCGGATTTTAGGCTCTCAATATAGATAACTTTCTAAAAATCAACACCATATGAGGGTGTGTATCATATCTGCATTGCGTCAGTCACTATCTGTATCTTGAAATCTATAGGTCAGAAAAAAAGTGTATCGCCCGCTATTGCCGGTACAGGAAATGGAATCATGATAACCAAACGGGTTGTCATCACCGGCCCGCCTCTACCGGATGCTACAATTTCAACTTTTCATAACCTAGTGGAATGCAGAGGGGAAATAGGGACAATTAATTCATTTTATTTATTTTCTTGCGGCTCGCGGTCGCATGCCGATGATTAGAAACAAACAAACCTCCATACTCTATGTGTACGCTGCACATAACCCGAATGCCGGTTGAATTGATCGTGGTACAGATGAGGTTACTTTATTGAGGTGTCTCAACACTGCGAAGCACATACTCCGAGACTATTCATTGGGGTTGCAAGTAAGCTCGTGTACCCGCCCCCGCGCGATCAAGGGGGTGTTGGACGATTTACGTCCCCGAATAGGTGATCAGTTTTGACAGTGCAACTCCAAGGGTTGAACACCCAAACTCAACACCCAAAATCATAAAGAAGTTTTCAGTCACAGCCTATATAGATAATAACTACTCTGGTAGTCTACCTGCACTTGGCCGAAATTGATTGTGGGTGGTAGAGGTGCCCACAGTGTTGGCCAATGCATCACAGGTAGGCCGGTGCATCACTCGGTGGTGGGCCAACCTCGGATGGCATCAGGGGTTACGCCAGAGTACGTCCTTCGGGATTCTGATGGATCCTCGTAGTCGTTAACTCGATTACCCGAACGATCATTGGTGTCAAAATATTGATTGCACCACCCTCTAATGCAATACATATTTTGTCTTAATCACGCTACATATAGTCCGAAGCTCAAGTTTCGTTGATAGTAATGGTCACGTCGTGGTGTGCACGAGGTAATAGAGGTTTTCTACGCCTTTGTAGGCAGTGAATAGATACAAATGGAAAGAAAATGTCACGTGAATGGAACGCAAGAGACCTATAACTTAAGTACTTAGATATCGGAGGAAGTGACATTATCATCTTCAGCATAGTATTACTACAATAAGAAATAGAAAGAAAACAATCCGCAGAGTCGAAGTCGCCAGACGGTAATGACATCATATTACGTCGCAAACATCTTCAAACAGATCGCGTGGGGTTTCGCTAATCTGCATGTGCAACGGGTTGGCCTGCTAATGTCGCTAACTTCTGACCATGCGACAGACTAAACCAGGTTCGCTCTTAGTGGACTCGCTTATCGGACGTACTCTTAGCCGTTTCAAACTTTAAAAAAAAAACCAAAGTGTCGGATGCATTACTGAGCCCTGTATGCTATAAAAATGGCCTATTTCACGCTCCAATCGTTTGCTATCACATGTCAGTAAGTTGAAGTTTGACAGGACTTTCTTCCGGCCAAGAGCGACAGAACCACAGGAGGCAGGGTACGCGAAAAGAAAGGTTACGGCATACCTTTCATCTACCCTTCTTTTGGTTATATGTTTATCCGCCTCAGTAGCGACTTTATTTTTGTAGCCGCCCCAACGGCGGTTCAATAATTATGATTCTTCCGTATCCAGCGAATGCCAGACACTAGCTTTGTACACCCTCGTGAATCCAGCGATGCATTGAACCCTGAGTTAGTGGAAGCTGTAACGGTTCCGAAATCCCCCGCGGCGTTAAGGTTCTCGGAATCGCTCTTGATGGATCGCAGAGATCTGAATGGGCCGCGGGAATCTCCAGTGCTCCTCTGCTTCGATGGACGGTGGGACCAGCACAAGCTAGTGAAGTTTATTGATGAACTAAGTAAGCTCTTGCAGCAATTTGTCTGACTTCCTTTCTCTTGGGAACACCTGTTTCATTTTACTAAGGGTAGAAGCTTCCTTTTGCAGGTTACCAGCCCTATCCCGGGGGAAACTATAGTTGAACACCGCTGGTATGATAGAGCTGCTAGGCCTCGGCAGGAATGTGATGAACCACTGAGTAGCACTGTGTCGTCTCTTCTCCACCTCCGTATCTTAGAAGAACCGAACCACCCGAGCCAGCAACTCACTCACCGCGCCTTGTACTGCCGGATCTTGCAGCAGCAGTTTGTGCTGTTGTACATTCCCTCGTGCTAGTCTCACCGCCTGGCTCCGGCGAATCATCCATAGTGAAACATTTTCTCGAGCAGTACACTATCACCACGGAGTGTTTCTAGGTAGTCCGTACGCCCTGTAGATCGATTACCAAAGTATATATATTGCGGCTATATTAGTAGTGTTAAGTGACTTGGTATAGCAAAATGAACTTTGTATAGGGAGTTGTGTTCTAGGGTTATATCTTGAAATGAGAGGACAAACTTATTTTAAATTAACTGTATGTTTGAGCATTCTGCATATATGGCCATTGTGTAGGGGCCGCCATCTCTGTCGCTACCGCCGTCCTACCACCAACAACTCCACCACTTCTAAAATTTCCACATACCCCACGATACCCATATATTCCATGACTTCATTTCAGCCATATTTCCCTTGTTCACTGATAAACACAACCATTGCATGACCCATATCTCTCGCTCTCGTTTTTAGTATTGCCGTTGGCTTGGCATTCCCGAACTCATTGAATTGTATTTCGTTAATGTAACATCCTTCACTCGGTACATTGAAAACCTCAATGCTCTAGAAATACTCTGTATGTCGCAGGAAACCTCACACCATTCAATTTCCACCAATCTTTTATCATACCATTGGAGAATCGCTAATTGTTGAACCACCTATTAGGCGCCGGCACCGCCAGTGGCAAGCGATGTACAGGGCGTATGGATTGCTAGGAAACATTTCGCTATTATCACAGTGGTCTACCCGCTATACTACCCTAATCTAAGTCCTATCGTTCATGCTTGGGTACTTCTTAAACGGCAACCACTCATTGAGTATCCCGATATCGGTGATACCGACGGGGGGCCTGACGCGGTCAAAAAGCTTAGCGAGGTCCTACTAAAGGTCTGGGAAAAAATTCCAGACAAGCACTTTAAGAGCCTCTGGCATTCGAAGCCAGATCACATCGAGGCGGTCACCGAAGCGAAGGGCTGTTATACATAGTATTAGATTAGAGAAGTTCTTGTTTGCACGTACTGGCAATGTTTTCTTCGCGCTGTAGACTGAGATAGATATAAGCGAGATGGGGATAAACTAGTAGTACATTCTCTGTGCCAGGGTTCCAAACCGTCCGTCTGGACTAGAGTCTGTCGGAGCCTGACAACGTCATCCCGTCTGGGGCATGAGTATGGAGGGACTGATCCGTCCCGGGCAGAAATCTCCAGGACCGGGGTCCGTTACAGATAACCGTAGTCTTGACCAGGGTCGGATATAGTATATCCGGCCCGGGAATGAGAGTTCTGGGACACCTATCCCGAAACAAATCTTCAGCCGAGATGAACTTGTGCCCAATCGGGGATTATAAGCTTCATTAAATTGAATATGAATTTCTGTGTAGGGTCAATTAATGGACTGTAGGGCCCACAGTCCTGTAGTCTTCTCATGGAGTGCCCTAGTCCATCCAGTCCTAAATGTTGAGCTCCGAAAATTGTAGTCTGGTCTCGGGTAAGGCCTTGAACGGACGGACGGACTACTGGGATGCCTGCTCTGTATAGGATCTTATCCACAATCTATTCGAAAACTTTTGTGTTTTCTGATTCATACTCACCAGTATGTTAATTTCATGTATTAAATGATCACTAATTATTTTTCTGTCTTCATTGTGTGGTTGTGGCCATTGTGTAGTAGATTCAAATCTTGGGCTAGTGAGGCCACAGTGCCAACTTTTGACACAAATTTAAAGCGGTGTGGTTGAAGGAGAGAAAATACGGTTAAGTGTAGGGCTACTTGCGGATGTAGGCTGACCCTGGAATTTATCGTTTGGTAAAATGACCTGTCCAACCTCGGTACCGCTAGAGCGTACAGTAAAAGCTTTTAGAATACTGAACAAATGGTTTCCAAACTAAATGCAAATGACATTATCTCAGGTAGCACTATTTTATTGTAGGGTTATTGTTAAACGAGACGACGATAAAGGATATTGATTTGTTAAGAATAATGTATCATTTCCATTGCTAACTCAACTTAATCTTGCGCTTTAATCTCCTTCGCTCCCTCACTCGATGATGCTGCGTACTAACTCCGGCCGGTCTCTCGCAACAAACGTATTCACCTCCTTCGACCACTCTACGTCAATATCCCCAACACTACACCTAGCCTCCCCTCCAAGCCAGAGATCAAATCCCAGGCCTGCACTGTCAACATTAAATCCTATCTGATAAGTGACTTGCCAAAACTCTCCCAATCTAATAAAGCGGAATTTAAACTGTTTCCGGACATTTTCGGTATTGGTTCTCAATAATGCGGGTTCCAAATTGTATCGAAATTTGCACACCAATATGTGAGGGGCCCCGTTGAACTTTTTTGGACGGTCTCCAAATTCTCCGTCGAATCTGACAATATCGTGTTGAAGCATTCCAGGGTCCTTGCCATGGACGTTGCGTGAGAATGAGAGTTTTGAAAATCCGCAGTCGACAGGCTTGTCCCGATCAATAATCCAGCGGATACGTCTGGGGAGATAATAACGCCCATCAACCTTCGACTTCATCCGCTCATGTTTTAAATGTCGATGGATCTTTTTGTCATAGGGCTCATCCTGAACAATACCGTAGGATGCACGGCAGCAGCGTTGAGAAACTATTGGTACAACCTGGTAAAGTTGATATATCCGAGCCAATACTAGTCCTCTGCAGACCACAAGTTGACTGGATAATATGTTAACTAGTATTCTAATACAAGTGGTAGAAGCAAAGAGAAAAGGATGCGTACGGATCGTTGGCGATGAGAATGTTGACTCCTTCTGCGTTAGAATATTGCCCACCATTGGTGTACCGTTGTTTAAGAAGTTGCTGGACATATTTCGAAGAACCAAGGCCGCCAGAAAGAACAAAGTAGTTCTGCACAAGTCTGATTAGTAGTGGGATAGCATGCAATGATGAAGTGCTATTGTATATAAGTACTTATCATCAGCAGGGCAAGACTTACAATTTTCGCGGACGGATGATCTCTATGGACTAGCTTAAGTTGATCGTCAATGAGCCTGTATATAGATGACAAGATCTTCTTAAACAAGCCTTCTATATCGTGCCTATTGGTTATGTTGAAGATTAGCAAAGGATGTCGACATATACCCCTTCGGTAAGATTCTCTACACAACATCCTTACCGAGAAAATATCATACAACCTTTCGAGGCCCGTGCGGTATCGTCTTTGATATTTTTTGCGAGTCCCGGTATCGGTATTTCAAAGTCATCCAGCAAATCGACCGTACTCGTCCCTAATTTGGTTTTGACTGCCTGAAATTCCTTCCCCAATGCGGCATTATTCACAATACAGCCCAGGTGGCTCAATCGGCTTTCGACAAGTTCGTTAAATGCTTTATCAATATTTGTGGAACCGACGGCCAACGCTATTCTATTTTAGTAAGATGCACCACAGCTAATATAATGAGTGAGGGGAACAACCATCTATGCGACACACCTGACGGAACTGTGGCACTGTATCCTGAAGGGTTGTGATTTCCATGATCGAAACATCCTAAGCATAATTAGGTGGCGTGACTTTTCAACTCAAATAGGGCGACTGAACTGTTGTACCACCTCCGGCATCACACACAAGTATGATATCGCCACACTAAATTATAGAAATTAATGTTATTGTCGCTTTGTTCTTGGTAGTGGCACTCATACTTTATATCCACCTGTTTCCAGACTTGAGTTGTAAATTGCTGTGTGTACCGCCGCAGCTTCGGCTTCATTTAAGCTAATGGTCGCCATATGGCCATCCACGCTTCCAAACCCAGCCTTCTTAATAATCGCTAGATAGTCAGCAACAGTCCCTTCCTTCCATGTTGCCGGCACACTGAAGTGATATTCCACGTTCATCCCTTGCAGTTCCCTGTCCATCTCCTCCTCCAACTGCTTGTTGGTCCACTTGTACAAGTTCTTCAGAAAGATCTCGAAACATTTCGATATATTTTCTCGTGTGACTGATACTTTTGGTTCTGAGTTAAGTTCGTCGAGAATTTGTTGGTCTAAAAGAAGTTTGAAATTGTCGTCAATGACAATGTGGCCGTCGTCATGTTGGGACTGAGTTATTTCGAACCCCCATGTGGTGTTTGTGTAGTTGCATGCAATGACGGTAGGGACTTTGTTGGAAGCCTCGCCCAACCGTCCGGGCCAGCGGTTAATTACTTGTGCTTCAGTAACATTTCCAGGTGCCGGAACACAATATGATACGCCTTAATGGGGTCCACCATGATCAGCATGTGCACCAGAGCGCCCGACGTTATGGACGCACATAATATGAACCAGATTCAGGCGCTCCAGCTCACTCACCTGTGTATGTGGTGCCTAAGTCGACGCCAACAATGAGGTCTGGTGCCATATCGACGTTCTGAATTAGATTGCTTCACCGATAGATAGACTGTATAGCGTGCGCGTATTTTTAAAGGTCTGGTCCTAATATCAGAGTACGGGAGAATTCCGAGGTTGTCGAGCGAAGCTAGGAAGTTTAGTTATCTAAAGGTCCAATATGTGGTATATATTCGTTTGATAAATAAACTCTTTCGCCTCCTTGCAAAGCTACCCCCGCATTTGTCTATATTTGTATGTACCGTAAAGTATATACCGCTACTTGGCTCTGTTACACTTGTTCGTGAGAAGCCAATGAATCACGTTGCGTTTAATACAGAAGGGTGGATATATGATTGTGCTTCTGAGTTGATAATTGTGTTAATGTAGTGTAACACCAAAGGACTGTCAAATGACAAAACCAATCGGAAATAATATCCAATGAAATACAGCCACCAAATCCGATCAGGTATGCATTCGACCTATGCCGGTCTACAATAAGGGCAGCTGCGAGGTTCTCACCAAGACAGTCCTCCAATTACTAGCATCCGTATCTGGCTTATCTATAGATATCTGTACGCCATGCGTAGGAGAACTTTTGATCTGATAATCACGCGCGTCGTTCGTGAATTAAGTTTAATAGCAATGACAGCGGTACTGGTATACCATGGTATATATAGGCTACAATAGGATAGGCTGATATTTAGGCATTCCCTGTACCGGTCTATGCCAAGCGCAATACTCGCTGTGATCGACTACTCCATATCTGACCGGCGAATACTGATTAAACCTGATACGACGGTAAGAAAGCTTACCTAACCCCGTCGCAACATCACCAAAAATCTCCTGAAATCATCGAAGCAAATGGATAACTGATAAATACTCGTTATAATTTAATATAACTTGTATCGGGCAATTACAGTGTCTTAAGTGAGCGACAGAAGGTTTGAGTTTGCAGTAATTCCGATGTTTTATACTATATAGGGCGTGATAAGATTGTCTTTCTGTTGTTTACATTTGAAACCACACAGCCGGATTTCAAGCAACGTATATCAACGAGATTGGTACATAACGTTTTTTAGGCAAATTACGTTGCTCAGTTCGCTGGCATTGTCTCAAACAGCTGTGCGGTATCTTATTTCTACTGTAAACGGACCATTAGCCTCATAGGAAGTGGAATCGATGGTGTACTCTCGAACATAATTCGTTATCTATGAGTGGGCTGGGGGCGAAACACACTTTACTATCTTTTGTAAACGGAAAGAAAAGACTATTCTCGACCACGGGTCGGCCAATTCGGGAAGTCCGGGATGGAAAGTTGTGAGTTGTAAATCTTGTAATTCATTTCACACCACTCGGTATGCCAAGACTTTCGTACGTGGCACCCCGTGTGTCTGCTCGTTCAGGCTGCGACAACGACTACCCAACAACACGCACAATGGTGGACTAGGTATCTTCACTTTGACACCACATCCCTACCATCTGCAATCCCGCTTGTACAAAGAGTCCAATCCTCTGCCTTCAACCCCAACATAAAATAAAATTAACAATCCCATCGCAACCAACTTATCCACACATAGCTGAACTGTTTTGGCCCGGAAAAAAACACGTATCGGCCGAACGTAGGGTCTCATACGATGTTATTGCAGTGAAATACCTCAATCGTCGACAGGGTTCGCCTGCCAGCGCGCGATGGTAGTCTGCCGATTTTCGTGGCTAGATGCGAGGTGCGTTCATGAGCGTAGTCGTACTCGTGATTTGTGCCGGATTCTTTTCGACAACGATAAAAATTTTGAGGAGTAGAGGAAGGGAAGCTACACCTAATCTTAGGAGTTTTTCTCATTGCGGGGCAAGGAAAATGACGCGGTTGTCTCCCTCGTGTTTGTAGAGTAGTAGCGGGGAAAAATAGCGTGCAGGAACTGTCATTCTCTCTTACATGTTGACTAGGGATTTGGCCCGGTGGCTTCTGTGACATTTGGCAGCTTACAGCCCCCATCGGCCTAAAGCTGCGGGCATGAGGCCGGTGGCTTGCGGCCGCCATTGGCCTCCCGTGCCCCCATCGGCCTCGTCTGCCCCCATCGGCCTCGTGTGCCCCCATGCCGAGGAGGAGGGCTCGGCACTGGTACTCGGTTTCGGGCTTCGGCTTTGGCAGTCGGCAAAGAGTTTTCCTTCTCTCTCTTTCGTATATAATTCTACTGTTTTCCTTCTCTTGAATCGGTAGACAATCCATTCTCTTCTTCTCTCGTGTCAACATTACAGAGTGAATACAGAATGATTAAAGCAAACAAACAACTAAACTTAGATGATTAATGAACTTCTTTGGGGAAGAAAAAGCTTGTAGTCGGAACAACACACTGCTAACGTACATGGTATTAAAAAAGGTTTACCTACGATTTCCGAAGACCAGTTGCCAGCATATTGTACCTCTTTCTGCATGGCCCTTGTGTGCGGTCAGCACGCGTATGCTGGTGTCGGGTGTAGTTTGCAAGTTCGAATATGCGTGCCAGCAGTTGCTCCAACATCACTTCAACATGCCAATAACCCTCAACATCCACTTATACTCGAGTACATACACTATAGGTTGAATATGCGAGTCAATATCCAGCTCCCACATCACCGTCTCATACGATAGTTGTCATCAGGTCTTCCACTTTGCAATTCCAAGACGGTGCTACAAGAGAAACAGATACCCTCAGGTTATTCGGTAGTCAGCTCAACGGGGAGAGTTACATGCATAATATTCCTATGTGCACACATCCGTCGTCTTCTTTATCTGTTAATTGAAAAATCATTTGGACCCCTTTGAATACCCCCACACCCCCTCACTCTCACTCCCAGTGGTGAACAGCCCCCAGCCGACAACGAACTTGAGAGTGAGCGGTTAGCTAAGTCTTGGCAAAGGTAATTCCCATTCTACAATGCCAAAGCTCAACCGGAAAGTACCTCAGATCCCCTCTTCATTTCAAGATGTGCAGCGCATACCAACGCACCACAACAATGCATCCCAGCCAGCAGAAGATAAGGCGATCGAGAAAGCATTTCTAAATCTCGGATTTTTCATCTCAAGTCATGTAGATCAGTTCTACAAGCTAGTAATTCCGGCTGGAATAAATATCTTCGACTTCGAGCCGACTGAGTCGACAGGTGTTAAAGCAGCCCTTCGGCGATATATTGCTTCTAATGTTTTTAAGCTTGTTGCAGGTATGACGGGTAATATGTCTCGAGGTATGAACAGTATGGTCCCCATGATTGCTCGTTTTCGAATACTAAATCACAACCCTAATATCCCAGATTTCGATGAAGATGAGTTTGCCCTGCGGCTGAGTAGATTACTGCAAACGCTAGAGCCCTACACCTATGACGACGAGAAACTGAAAGACAGGTGGCGACACCACCTCGAAGATATCCTGAGACAAGGATCAGATCTTGAACGGATGGTATCCTCGCAACCTGGCTCCCGATGGCAGGTCGGAAGTCTTGAGCCACCTGTATTGAAATCACGGCATGTCGATATACTAGTGTTCCCATCATTGCTAAAGAATGGCAAAGAAGTTCAAGCGAAGGTAACGCAACGTGTTGAAGGAATGGCTTACAGGTGGGTAGCTTCATTCAACTGAACCGGGTTACCGCTAAAGCTCAATGAATTATAGAAAAAAAAAACGGAAGGAATCGAAAAAAATACTGAGATGTTTACTCTGCAACTACATATCTTGACTTTATTTTATAACTTCGCATAAATAATATAGAGAGCGAGCTTTCGTATTACAAGAGAAATCTATAGTCTGAAAACCCTTAACACAAGCACGAGAAAGAACCACGGTTGTACACTCCGAATGCAGCTTGCGGGGCATCTGGAAACAGTTCCGGCAGTTGGGACAAGCAGTATGGAGAGGAGTCGAAGTGGAAGACTAGCGCCTAAAAACAGCCACAAGATTGGATATTCCATAATGAAAATTCGAAATAAAGCCTAATGCATGAAAAAAACCTTCTTCAAACCCAAGCCATCATCTGTAGCGTATACAATGTACATGATTCTATTCTGTCCTAGCCCCTAGTACCTAACGGCCGGTATTAGCAGTGGCACTAAAGCAATATTATACTCAGGATACGTACTTGCATTAACGGTAGTTATATACTGTCGCAGTTCTCGCTTTCTCCGAGTACCTTCTTTTCAAATCTCCCACAATCGTTTGGGATTGATCCGTGTTGTTGTAAGCCCTCGTGGCCCTCTCAATGTACTTCTTCTTCAAGTCCGCCGTGATTGAGAATTCGACTCGGTCTTCTGCAGCTTCGGATTTTATGTCTTCGAATTTGTCGATCGCAACTTGACCTCTCTTTTCCCTTTCCGTATAAGTTCTCTTTAGATCCTCCCCAATCACTATCCTCCCCCCGCGAGGACTCAGTTCTCCATTCTCCATGTTTGATGGTGCAGCGTATGAGGTCACCTCAGCAACTATCGCCAACTTTGATTGTTCGGAGTAGATGACGTCCGTATAAGCCGGCGGCCCAACCACAGGCCCGTGAATATTTCTCAGCATTGCCAATTCAGTGCTTAGGCCCAACAGAACATTGTGAAGCGCTTCTAGTACCGTCCGGTAGATGATTACCTTCCCTTTATCTCTGAAAACCCAAGCTAATTTGTCCGTTAACCCTAGCATTTCATCTTCTTCCGCCTTGGAAGCGGTAGACCTCCTGTTTAACGCCATACTCGATACATGTAATAGATGGTCGGTGCGGCAGAGAGCGGTTTCGATTCGTTGTTTTTGCTCGGAGGTCAGTTGATCAGTTAGCTGGTCGTAATAGAAGCGCACGCTCTTGGCTGAGTCAGTGATGATAGAGAGCAGCATGCCCGCAGCATTCATGTCTTCCTTCGCGGCGGATAATTTGAAGCCATGGTCCGTGAGTTTGACAATTCCCGCGGCGATCCCGAGAAAGGGACCGAGAATTTCGAGAACCATTTCTTGTAGATGGGATAGGTATATAGCGGTACCGAGGGTAGTCGTCGAAGACGAAAGTCGATATCGATAATCAGAAGTTCCAGAAAGCGATTGTAGGAGACGGGCTGAACTTCTTCCAAACGACGTACTTGGTTCCCACTCAGGGAATCTTTGAGCGAGCATATGTATATCGCAAGGATATTATTTCCTTCGATCGCAATGCGTGTGGGCTATTGCGCTTGTCAGGCTTTGGGAGGCTCAATGATTGTTGTGCCCCCGAGAGTTGGTTTCGTCTAGCCAAAGAGAGCTGCATACATAATCGTGGAAAACATATGTAACTCCAATCAGTTAGATATTGCAGTGGGTGGGTGCGCGTAAGAACGGGACAGTATCAGCAGATCGATCGACAAGCCGCATCGTGATCCCTTCGTGGTGAAGGAAATTGCAAATTACCGCCATAACTGTCAACTGATGAGTGATATTCCAACGTTGAAGAAGCACAGTGTACGATAGTGATTAATATTTCTGCATTGCGATGACATGTACCATAGCTGATGTGGGGAACTGGTGACGCACATCCGCGTATTCAAAGTTCGGAGTTCGGTGGAAGTGCAAACGCCTTGCGAAAAATTCGTCTATTTAGAAAATACCGGTACTCTGCTGTGCTCTACCGAATTGTTGTAGCGAATAATCTGTTGTGCCGAACCTGCATCGTGCACACTCAATTGACTCAACTTAGCTATCTAAACTAAGTCTTAAATGACACGACTACAAAACTTACCCGCTAGCGGCTCTGGGCTCTACTCTAATCCAATGGCATGTGATATGGTTCCAACACAAATCAGCAGCAATGCTTCAATCCACTTATCAGTTATGCGCATTGGTATTAGAGAAATTCCTATTGGATAGAGACACCGCTCTAACCGTTCCAGTCGTTCTAGCTCTTCAGCTAGAATCCCAACAAGTAAATGAACCTTGAATTTGAGGGATTTTCCGAGACGATGAGAGCCGCTCGAACAAAGAAGCTAGAATTATATCATACGGTAATTGCTTCATTGAGATCATATGTGAAGAGAAACATTATTCCACATCACACATCATCTGTCGGTCTCACTGGAGGACTTCATGTAGATTCTATGGCCAGGTCTCAGCCCGTGGACCATAACGTGTCCCAGTTTCAGCAACATACACAATTAGAGATTTAAGTGCAAAAAGAAACGGTATGGATTTATATGTCATTTTGCGGGGACTATGCCTTTTTTGCCTGCTAGGCCCTCCATGGAACGATACTAAAATTTGAGATTGAAATTTAGAGCTAAATCTGGAGATCAGCGTATTCCTCGAGATTCTAGATCTGGAGCTTGAAATCCGACACCTAAGACTTACCGGTCATCTGATTGACGTCTGGAGGGCCTTCAGACCCCACTGGAAGTCCATTAAGCATCATGTATAGAGCAGACACGAAATTGGAAATATCAAGGTAGAGGTGTGTATTGGGGACGAATTGTAGTGCGACAAGTCATACTCGGGGGTTGCTGCTGGGACAGCTTACAGTATTCCAGCCAATGAAAAATACTCTTCGTCTCGTCACAATTTTGCTGTATTGTTGGTACGAAGCAGGCAACGATTGGAGCGCTAAGCAAGATATTTTTGGTGTTTGGTGGCACGTCTGGCTCGCTGGTATTTCTTTAGGTTGAATTGAGGTTTTCATGTCACGGTACTCGGCTACGGGAGATGACTTAGAACCAAATCTAAGCAACTTGAAATAAGTCCAACTTCAAGTATTTGGTGCTGTTGGCTGAAATAACAGATTTTAAGGAGCCTTTACCGCAAACAAAATTGCATCTTCCATCTTTTTCAGTTAGGAGACGCACGTTTTTATCCGGTTTTTAGCCTAATCCCGAGCACTTTTTGGCGTCCGTCGAATACGCACCTCCAACTTGCGACGGTCGTAATCCCGCATCACTTCATGTACAGTATTTCTGCATTGCTCATCGCAGGTGGTGAAAGTTGTAATATCTCATCAGAAACTCCACAATTTTAGGCCGGCGTTCTACGTACGCTTTGTGCAACGGCCATTTTACCTGTCCCCTGCGCTTCCTGGCGCGTAATCTACTATTCCAGCGCTTGCTCCCAAGGTGATGGAAATTAGTTCAAATTTTAGGATTTGCATATGGAGTGGTTGGATTCCATCAGCACCTCTAATTGGTCTGTATCTTGATGGAAGCTTCCATTGTGCTGGCAGATGTGATTATTCATACAGCCATGAAGCAAGGTCATTGTCATTGCCGCAACCGAGCACCCTACCAAAATGCAATATTACGATTCAAAGACCGAAAGACTTGGGACACTGGATAGTAGTCTAATGAGGGTTCCATATGTTGTCCATGTAATTTTGTGGCGCTGGAAATGATATGTTTAGGAACACTTAACGCTGATAAAATTTCCCGCATTTCCGGGATGCTCCTACCATGGGACTCTTTGTTGTGCTGGTGATAAGCTTTGCTATATCCCGGCGGATTTCACAAGAAATGTTACTGGCGTTTTCTCCTGCCCAGATTGGCCATGAGCAAACTACGGAAGCCGGTTTGTGCCAAGTCGCACCTCCGTACTATAAGTTTACGCTGATAGGCCAGTTGAAATGATCGTAGTATATATGAAGTCACGTCATTGGGGAGTCTCAAACGCTCGGAAGCACACACTCCGAGGCTATTCATTAGCGTGCAAGTACAGAACGAGTAGCGTAAAGTTGCTAAAAGTTGCAGAGCCTCAACGGCTCATCCCGAAATGGTGACATCATTTTCAACTCTCGCTTAACTTGTCGCTAAACTTTATCTTTGAAGCGTGCATACATAAAAACAAAGTATTAGAGCCTCAGTGGCTCAGCGGTGGGAAGGCAGACAAACGATTGGATAAACCGCTAGTGCCAAAGGCTGCAGTGCCAAACAAGTTGCCGTGCCGGAAGGTTTCTGCTGATCGGAACTTAAAAAAACTAACGTGCCGGATGCACTACCGAGTCCTACATGCCACCAAAAAGTTTATTTTACCTTCCAATCGTTTTCTGTCACATGTCGGTCAGTACTCTGAATTTTGTGAAAGGCGAGCCCGGCATACTTTTCATTTACCCTGAGTTTGTGTTCCTGTTTATCTGCTTCCGAGGCGATTTGACGAATATGCTCCTGTTTCTTACGTTGAAAACTCGACTCTGAATTCCGATACCTGATGCAACCACGGCGGCTTGTAAATCGCAGTGTGATTACTAGATGGGGCACCGGCTCTATCATCCCCTAGTGTATCGCGGAGGTCGTATGAAGCTCCAGAACTCTCGGTTGGGTCACGGAAGACTGAACAAGCTCTGGTGATGTGATGGATTGAAGTATTGAAGAGGTCAGAATAAGCTCCGGGGTTGTCTAGTTCGTTGTATCGCGACGGCCGGTATGGATTCTGAAATCCTTGCTGAGAGTGTGGCTTGGTGTATCATGGAGGTCGAACAAACCTCCGGAATCCCCATCCCATGTGTCGCGGAGGTTGGAACAGGTACAAGGTCCTAGAGTTTATCCACGGAGTAAATAATCTCTTGTATCAACTTCTCTAACATCCGCTTATCCGAGAATGTCCATCTGAGTTTCATTGCTCCAAAAGCGCTCATCTGGTGTATTCTTACCCTGTCCTTCGGGTGTTCAAACTGGGAAATATTCAAAGAAATACTCCGTCCCCGGATGGCGCTATGTCGTTCCCTAATCCCCTCGGAGCCCTCGAAAAAGTGAATAGCTTATGCTAGTAGCTCTCGGATACCTTTTTGTATCTCTGGATTTTTGCAATAACTCATGCTGTTGGGTCCTTGTAAAGCCAACCGCTTGACCCCACCGGAAAAATCGCCGCTGCTCGATGGCTAGTTTCGCAGCAAAGAGGTGGTAGTCGCCACCGTAGGATTTGGCGGTGGATATGCGATCAAGAACATCTAAGCTTACGGAAAATAGGCTAGTGAGGCCGCCAGGGCCGACAGCGAGACCTACGGGTTCCATGGCGGGCTAGAAGGTGGTTTGTTAGATCGGATTTGAGGAACTTCTGGAGTGAGGATCGGCTTACTGTCGTGAGGTGAGAACCGTCGGGGCCGATTGAAATTCCTGAAACCCAGTATCCTTACGATGGTTCTCTCTCCCGAGTCTGTAATACGCTGATGAATCTGTCTCGATCGGTACGTAATTCCTAGCTTCTCTACCTAGTCTTCTCTGCTGAGGTTTTTGAGTAGCTTCGATGTTTCGCTGACGAATCTTCGTCTTGATTGCTCCTCACGATCTCTTTCCTCCACTCAGGTTCGTGCGTAGTTCTGATACGAACTCCTCAGACTACCCCTCCGTATCTCTCCGGTCCCCTCTATAGTTTCGACGCCGCCTCTGCTTCATCACCACCTTCTTTGGGTATCTTTGTAGCTCCTCGTGTCGTGGAATGTGGAATGTCTTCGCAATGTGAAAGTCTAGGTCAAGAATAGCCGGCGGTGATTGTGGATCCGTGCTCGACAGCGTGCTGGATGGCGATTGTTCACTCAACTCTCGTGGAAAGAGGAGAATTTGCAACGGCGAGGCTCTACGCATCCACGCAACATGGCGATCGCTGAGTGGGTGCTTTGAGCGTAGCTGAGCTGCATACTGGAACGCAGGTTAACACCAGCGAGCTTTAGGTTACAGGGTAGTGTTCGATTCATCGCTGTCACTCGGTCACGTGTGCCACTACCGACATTGTTGGTTCGTAACACACAGTCGAAAGGGCAGAAAATCAATGCAAGTGCATTTCGAACCTAAATAATTTCGGTCCCTTTTCTTTGATCGGAGAAACTGCAGCCGGTAGGCTGTGAGGGAGCCTCTCAATACATTATCACTGACATTGACTTAATACCAAATTGAAATGCTGGAGGACTGTTGCAATGCTTCCTCTAATCCGTACTTGTGACCCGGCTTCTCCCCTCGTTGAGTACACTCATCACCTCCCTAAGAGCACTTCTGACAAGTCCGCGGCTCCAACCCCCAGGATTGTGTTCTATATGTAAATCACAGAACGTTCACATTAAAGTAACATGTTATACTCTGTTACTTTGGATGCTTCTTAGACTTGTTGATTTATTATCTTCTCGAGGCCAGAAGGCCCGTATATATACAGACTTGTCTCCTATATCCACATCCATATTCGTCTCCATATCTATCTCCGTTTGCTCATCCATTTGCACTGAGATATGAGCCGCTCTGCACTGATATGAGCCGCTCTCCTGAGGCATATCTTCATACACCAACTGCATATCGAACAGACCTAATGAAGCTCACGATGCAGGTACACATGCAACAACTACTATATTAAGACTAACGAGTGATAAACAAGACAAGAGATATAAAGCAGATGCGAAACACCTAAACAATAACTAAAGAACAAAAGCAAGAAGAAACAAAAGAAACACAACAGAACCGCAATGTCATCATCAGATCATGCTTATCGCCTCCCAGCGTATGGCGAAAGTTCACTCATGCCGCTGTGAGTGGCTACTTTCAAATTAGGATCAGTTTACAGGAGGAATTTTGTAACGAGGAGATTACCATACATTGGCTCGAATACTGTTAGTAGCCACAGCGGCAATGTGACGAGCACATTTTCGCGTTTGTCGAATATACCACTCCATCTTGCGGTGGTTGATGCGGTTCTGCATCTCTCAATGTACTAGCAAGTACAGTATTTTCTACATTACTCGACGCAGGTAGCGGAAGCTGTAGGATCACATGATAAGAAACATCCACACCACGAGGCGGGGTGGTAGTTCGATATAGCTCTGTTGCCGGCGAGGCTGATACCAGATATTGTAAGATTGAATTGATTGGAACTAGATTGTGAAGTTTATCTATGAACTAACCTAGGTCTTGCAGCACCTTTTCGGAATAAGTACAGCGGAAAAGCGACAAAAGTCTTGGCGAAACAGAAACAGCGCGATAAGTCGACAACAACGATAGCAACTACAAAACGCACGGCGGCAATGAATTCTGGACGTCGAATTGACCCCTGAGCGAGCGCCCCACCATCGGCGAGACCGCAGGAGGAGGGCGTGCACAGGATCCCACACAATTGAGTGGAGTCAAGTAAGGTCTAGGCAGAAAACGCGATAGCGCGACCCGTCTGGCAACCAGCAAGCGACGACGAGGACTACCCCAGAAAGAGAGGTTTGCCTCGCAGGAGTGATGAGCGAAGCCAGAGTAAGCGGGAAGAGCGACCTGGACACAGAAGAAGCGCGAGATGGGAGGAGCGACGCGCCTATGGATGTGGCGATGGAGATGGCGACAGAGGCGACACCTGTTGCCGCGGAGACCACGGGCGCAACCATAGTTGAGATAATGGAGAGAAACCAGAACGGAAAACGGAGAAGGAGGAGCGATGCCCTGGCGCCCACCGTGACCCCCAGTGACTGTAGGAGCCGCATGGAGAGGACGATGTGACAGCAGGCACATGAGCTAATGCAGCTGCACCGGACCGTTGGACACCTAACCAACCTGCTGAAAGCACAGGCAGCCCGCGAGGAGGCACAGTGGCGAGGAATGATGACATGGATGCAAGAGAGAGAGTAGGAATGGGATACCCGCCACAAGGATGACCAACTGCGGGGGGCAGGCATCACAAACATCAGCGCAATGGTTATGAAGAGAGTAGCACCAGGCCGGGCAGCGAGAGAGAAAGAGAGAGACAAGACAGCAAGGTTGGACGGTGGGGGGCTAGAGGCCTCGCAGCATGCAGATACAACGCAGGAAGGCGGGCCCGAGATCCACCAACAGCTGCAGAAGCAACCTAAGCCCAGACTGCAGCTCAAACTGCAGCCTAAACCGCAGCACGAACCCAAACCAAAGTCAGCGCCCACACCAACTAGACGGTGGGAGACCGTCGCACCCCGAACGAAGGGTCAGAGCGCACATGTCGGCCCAGTCCCAGGCCCAGGCCCCGCCCAGATGCCTGGATCGAGCATGGCAGAGACACGTCTGACACTGAGGAGACACGAGGGTGTACCGCTCCCCAAGAAAATGGACCAGGAGATTGCATTGGCAATCAACAGAGCGCTGTTCAACCAGAAGGCACCGGCCCACATTCCGATCATGGCCCCAAAAAGAATCACTTGGGGTACATTTACAGCAATCACGCACCGGAACGCAACGGCGGCAATGGCACTGATATACCGCGACATCATGATCAGCGCCACGCGCATGGTCGACATGGGAGTGATCGACGTTGAAGAAAACGAGTCCTGCCAGAGGCTCAAGATCCATGCTGTACCACTTGCGAGGTACATGGGAAAAGGCACAGAGGGCCTGCAAAAGATGCGGGATGCAATCCATGCTGCGAATGAAGGCGTAACAGTCCCGGACCAGGTATGGTGGTCTAACGGCGTCATACCGCAGCGGGCACGATACGTGTCCAGGGCCGGGTAACTTTCAACCTTATATAGACGACTGCCATGACACTTAGATCTGTACCGATAATCTTACCACTTACTTCTACACTCGTGCTCACTCGCACCCGCGTGCAACCGTATCTAATTGATTACCATACATATCCTTACACCGCCGAGCGCAGGCATACGCGGCCTTACACTATTATCGGTCTTTCAGGAATTGGATACGTTTCGCTCACAGGATTTCGCGAGTTCACCCCTATTTTCGACGCGTCGCAACACGTAATAAAACAAGTTAAATACCGTCAATTACCCTCCATGCCTCCAAAGAAAGCCGCGAGAATTCAATTGCGTATGGCTAACACGCGTGAGAGTACACCATCACTAGCTAGTCGAATTACCCCTATTCCTTCCGACTGAGTCTCCGTACTCCCGGAGGATGACATCACCGACGAGGATCAAGATCACGGAATACCTCAAATCAACGAAGAAGAAGAAGGAGACGATGACAACGAAGATGAAAATCAAGAACGAGGGCGGATACGAGCGGCCTTTACCGAAGAGGATGTTCGGGAGATGATGGAGCAGCAGCGGAAGCTAGTCAATACTGTCATGCAACAAAATGCCGAGTTGATGGAAGTCAATCGAGAACTCCGACGGGGATCCGTACGACCGGAATCAACTACTACGAAGGAAAAGTTTAAGATGACTCAGCCTAAACGATTCTGCGGAGGAGCTCAGGAACTGGAGATCTTCATCGGTGCCCTCCGATCAAATTTCAGGACCCACAGCTATCTATTCCCAAACGGCGATAGCGACAAAGTGCAGTATGCCCTGGATCACCTCGGAAGTTGGGCCAATCACTCTGATCAGTCTCAACAAAAGACGAGCATGACCGACCCAGTTTCCTGGGGTCAAGATCTACGAAACCAAGAGAACCCGTGTCTGGAGGACTTCGACCTCTTCACCACCGAACTAAGGACGATGTATGGAGATAAGGAGCGGGAGCTCAATGCGGCAACGCGAGCATACCATGAGTTTCCCCAAGGTTACCACGACCCGAAAGAAAGCGTCAGGGCTTACGCAAACCGGCTTCGGACGAACTGGCGGGAGGCCGGTTGGGATGAGCAGATACACCACAAAATGCTATACGGCATGATCTGGTCGGGATTGAAAGAGTATCTACAACCAAAAATAAAACCGTTTACCGACGAAATCGGGAGGTTAAACACCATCCACGAACTTTTCGACTGAGCTGCAGATGTCGAGTCACCGCCGAAGGCCTACAAACAGCATCAGCAAAAGCAACCGGGAGAAACGAGGAAACGTAACTTCCGACCGTCTATTTCCTAATCGACCGAAACAACTCAGACCAATTCTGGCAACTCGGGACACCCTAGCAAAGCTGGCGGAAGCAATCGCGCCAACCTATCACCAGCACCATGGCAAACTAAGGAAGTTTTCGAGAAGCGGAGAGCGAACCAGCAGTGTACTCGATGCGGAAGCAAAGAGCACAAGTCCCACAAGTGTACAAAGTACGGACAACCGATGTTGCCCGAACGGAACCCCACAGCGGCCTCGGGCTCAGGCTCTGGAGAACCTCAAATTAAACGCCAGAAGTCCTTCGATACTCAACAGTCAACAAACTAAGTTACCTCTCTCGGTATCTAACTCGACGGGAGAGGCTTGACGAAGAGGAGTTCGGGCTGGAGAGATTGGGATCAAGAGCGTTAATGGCAACACTGGATGAGATCCAGCCGCATCGGATCGCCCTGAAGTCGAGAGTAATCCTGGAGGAAAGGGGCCAAATGTCAAGTCAATATCTATGCGGCACCGAGAGACCGGATTCGACACATATCATTCACGAACTCCGGGTACGGGATATACACGGCAACATGCATCGCGTACGAGCACTGATCGACTGCGGCGCGACCAGCATCTTTATGATGCCGAGGCTGCTTCGGCAGCTTAGGCTACCCCATGAACCGGCATTCACCTCAACGCAGGGCCTTAACGGTCAGTTGATGATGTCCGCGAAGGAGAGTCGGAAGACAAATATCTCGGTTCAATATTTCGAACATCTAGCACCGGTTGACGAACCTGAGGTGCTGATCGTTCCTATGAAGGCATACGACTTAGTTCTAGGCTTACCTTGGTTCAAGTCTAGAAACCGGGAGATCAACTGGGTTCGAGGCCAATTGACCGCTCTTAGGAACCCAGAGGGGGGAGGAGCACCACTGGATGCAGATCCCATTCGTACTCTGCAGTCGGAATGTGATGAACGCAGTGAGGATAAGCCTCCTCCGGATATACAACTACTCGGGGCTACCGCTTTCGGTAATCTCATTGCTAGCGACGAGATTACCGAGGCCTTCTTCCTACGACTGGGAGATTTCACAGGGTTGCTAGGAGCTACGGTAGAGCGGTCTCACGAACAAGGTGAATACCCTCGTGAGCTAGACGAGCGAGCAGGAGCAGCGGCGGTAGTTGCGGCAGAAGAGCGTCCACTTATGGGAACCTTGAATGACTGCTACCGGCTCGCCGAGGCACGAAGGGAGGAAGCCATCTGCGTACGGCTCGGTTGTGACCATACGTTGTATCGCTACTCCTGGATATACCTTTTCACCGCTCCCATCCTCTCCAAATTACCTCTTGGCTAATGCGAGTAGATGGAGCAGAGGCAGAGAATGTACCTACAGACGACGGAGGTCGCATTCCGGCACAGTATAGGGACTTCGTAGATGTCTTCAGCAAAAAATAGGCAGAAACACTAACACCGCATCGGCCAATCGACCATGCGATAGACCTGGAGCCCGGGCACATGATACCATATGGGCGGATTTACAACCTCTCAGAAGTCGAGCTGAAGACGCTCAAAGCCTACATCGAGACAAACTTAGCAAATGGGTTCATACAGCGGTCATCATCATCGGCAGCAGCTCCGATATTGTTTGCCAAGAAGAAAGACGGAGGCCTACGGCTTTGTGTAGACTATCGGGCCATCAACTCAGCGACCATCAAAAACCGGTATCCCCTCCCGCTAATCTCGGAGATGTTCGACAGACTGGGAGAAGCTCATATCTTTACCAAACTGGATCTGCGGAACGCCTACCATCTTATTCGGATCAAAGAAGGCGATGAGTACAAGACTGCATTCCGAACCCGGTACGGTCAGTTCGAATACCGAGTTATGCCTTTTGGCTTGACGAATGCGCCGGCCACGTTCCAGGCTTACATGGACGATTGTTTGCGGCCTTACATCGACGACTTCGCGGTGTGTTACCTCGATGACATACTCATCTACTCGACTACTGAGAAGGAGCACGAAGAGCATGTACGAAAAGTGCTACAGCGCCTCCAGGAATTCGGTCTCTATTGCAAAGCCGAAAAATGCCAGTTCGGAGTCTCGGAAGTAGGGTTCCTCGGATTTATCGCAAATTCGGAAGGGATCAGTATCGAAACGGACCGAATATCCACAATCGAAGACTGGCGGACACCGAAATCAGTTCGGGAAGTGCAAGTTCTCCTCGGATTCACGAATTTCTACCGCAGGTTCATCCGGAAATACGCCAAAGTGACTCTACCGCTCACAGAACTACTGAAGAAGGCAGACACCACACGCGCGCCAAAACAGCCATTGGGCTCATCAGGAGTGAGGTCCCGAGCGCCTCAGAAGCTATCGACCACATGGGAATTGACTCGAGAAGCCGAACTTGCATTCCGAAAGCTTAAGAAGGCGTTCACTGAAGCACCAATTCTCCAGCATTTCGACCCGGCAAAGCCAATCATCCTGCAGACTGATGCAAGCGGCTTTGCAATTGCCGGTATCCTCAACCAGTACGATGGGTTCGGAACTCTTATGCCGGTCAACTTCTATTCCCGAAAATGCTCTCCTGCCGAACAGAACTACGATACGTACGATCGGGAGCTTTTGCCCATTGTGGAAACGATGAAACAGTGGCGGCATTACCTCGAGGGCGCAAATCATAAGGTCTTGATTCAGTGCGACCACAAAAATCTTGAGTACTTCCAAACTTCAAAAGTGCTCTCCCGAAGGCAGGCTAGGTGGGCGGAGATACTATCTTCATACGACTTTGTTATCGAACACCTGGAAGGCAAGAAGAACCCAGCCGATGGACCATCAAGAAGACACGACTATGAGATAGGCTACGAGAGACAGATCGCGAGGCTACTGGCCACCACTACGGTTGAACCGTACGATGATCTCCTACCGGCAATCAAGGCAGCTCAGGGGACCGATTCCTTGGCCATCAGTATGAAGTTGAAGATCACTGACACGCCAATAATCGGAAACTTGGAGGCCAAGATCGCAGGTGAAAGTCAATGGAGACTGATCGCAGGGGCACTGACCTATGAAGGGAGGATATACGTGCCGGAAGCTCTCCAGAGCAAAGTGATAAGTCTTTTCCACGATAACCCGGAATCAGGCCATTTTGGAGCTCTTAAAACTGCTGAACTGGTATCTAGAGACTTCCATTGGCCTGCGATGGACGCCACGATACGAAAGTACGTCGCTGGTTGCGAGCTATGCCACAGGATCAAGGCACCGCGCCACGCCCGCCATGGCCTCAACATGCCGCTGCCACCACCATCTCGACCGTGGGAAGGAGTTACCATGGATTTTGTTACCGACCTGCCTAAATCGACAGCATCTGGATATACGGGGATCTTGGTAATCGTCAACCGATTGACTAAGATGGCGACCTATCTCCCCTGGCGGAAAGATATCGACTCATCGGAGCTGGCACGGATATTTTTCGAGCACGTGATCTGCAAACACGGCGTTCCAGACAATATCGTCACTGATCGCGGCAAAGAGTTTACAAATCGATTTTGGGACCGAGTTTGCTCTCACTTGAACATCAATCACCGACTGTCGACCGCCTTTCGCTCACAGACTGACGGCCAGACAGAGCGGCAGAATCAAACAATGGAGCAGTACCTTCGGGCCTTTTGCAATTACGAACAGGATAATTGGGTCGAGCTCTTACCTCAGGCTGAATTCGCATACAATAACTTCTTTCACCACTCGACGAGAATGACGCCATTCTGGGCGAACTATCACTATAATCCAACGATGCAGTTCCAGCCACCGAAGGAGCCCAGTTTTAGATCGCAGATACAAGCGGATACGTGGGTGGAGGGATTGGAGGAGACTCACCGACTTCTTCGGGAGAACTTAGAGGAAGCTCAAGCACGGCAATTGAAGTACGCTGGAGGAAAGGATATGACTTTTAAGGTGGGAGAAAAAGTGTGGCTTTCTACTCGGCACTTCCGAACAACCCGGCCATTCAAGAAGCTCGATTACAAACGCACTGGACCATACGCGGTAAGTAAGGTCATCAGCAAGAATGCTTACAAACTAGACCTACCGAATACAATGCGGAACCACAACGTTTTCCACGTGTCGCTGCTCGATGGGTACACACCTCCAGTTGCCGGCCAGCCAGTCTCAGAACCATACCCTGTGGTAGTCGACGATTCAGCGGAGGAGGAATGGCAAATCGAACGGCTTCTCGACACCAAGCTGCGCTACCGGAAGTTACACTATCTTGTGCAGTGGGCCAGCTACAATTATCTACGCACCAGCTGGGAGCCTGCGGAAAACCTGGGGAATGCCCAAGAACTAGTTGATGAGTTTCACCGGGAGCAGCCAAACAAGCCGCTGCGGTGATGGAGGAGCGAAGGAGGCAGTCGATTGGATGTTTCTTATTTGTTTTCTTGTACATATTGGATGCCGGCCCAGTGAAAATGGCTTTGGCACGGGTTTTACCACCTCTGGAGCTCAGTCAAGCGGAGGTGGAGTTTCCCCGTGCGCCGGATCCGCCGAAAAGTGGCCTTAATGGCACCGATCGGCCGTGAGACTTATGTTTGATACTGGCATGTATGCAGATGATTGTTTTCTCCTTTGTTTGCTTTGGCAGCCCGGGAGTTCTGCCATAAAAGAGGGGGATGATGTAACGGCGTCATACCGCAGCGGGCACATTACGTGTCCAGGGCTGGGTAACTTTCAACCTTATATAGACGACTGCCATGACACTTAGATCTGTACCGATAATCTTACCACTGACTTCTACACTCGTGCTCACTCGCACCCGCGTGCAACCGTATCTAATTGATTACCATACATATCCTTACAACGCCGAGCGCAGGCATACGCGGCCTTACAGGTGGCTGGCGAGCCCCCACAGCATCAAGTAGATAAGGAAGAAGGGGGAGATCTCCGCATCGTCAGTGGTCGTCTTAGTAAAGGGGAGCAAGGTGGTGCGAAGAGTGGTTGAGGAAGGTATGAAGGCGGGAGGAGTGTGGTAGCGAGTCGAACCGTTCACAAATGCAGGTCCAGACAGCAGGCACGAGCACTGCGGTGGATGGGGCCACCTAGAGAGCAAGTGCAGCGGCAAGCCCATGTGCGGCTACTGCTCAGGGCCGCACCGCACCAGCGACCATAAGTGCAACATTGTGGGGTGCACTGCAAAGAAGGGAGCTCTCTGTGGCCACACACAAGAAAAATGCCCCAACTGCAGAGGTAACCAAACGGCATTCGGTGGTAGGTGCGCAAAGATGATGGAAGTCACGAGAGCGGCCCGGGAGGAGAGGAGAAGGGAACCTACCGGCCCGACCACGAGGGTCGGGGCAGGAGCCAAAAGGACGAACACAATCATGCTTGGGCGGTGGGCCAAAGGCCTGTGAGGAGGAGACAGCGGCCGGAGTCAAGAGGAGATGGCGAACGCAAGGGTGGAGGATGTTGGGAAAGAGGACAATAAAATGGGCGAGAGCGCAACGGCGACAATGACGGCAACGGTCACGATTACAGCGAACAGCATTGAACCTGAAGTTGACACGGGAGCTTCAGCAGCCGCCAATGGTTAGAGTGATCCAGCACAACTGAGCCAGGTCACACATATGGACCATGGCCGCGCTCGAGATGGGAGTCAAACGGAGGGCAGACGTGGTATGTCTGCAGGAACAACCAAGAGACAGAGAAGGAGTTGGATGCAGTCATCCGGCGTACGATATTCGAAGAACGAAAAGAGTCTGGACGGCGGTGCGCATGGGGAGCGGCCTTACAACCAACGAACAGACCGACTTCAGCAAGAATGCGGTCAGCGATGTAAATGTGGTCGACATTGAAAGAAGGGGAGACAAGATGACAAGGATTGTGAACACCTATGATCAGAGAGATGGGGAGATAAGTTGGAGACCAGCGAGGAGACTGGACTGGCAGAGAATCATTCGGCAGGGGGGAGGCGGTACGGTGCTCGCGGGAGACGTCAATGCCCACAGCCAACACTGGGACCCGAGATGCACGGGACGGAGGGACTGCACATACTGGGAAGAAATTATAGACGAGCATGGGCTGGTAATTGCGAATTGGAAATAGAGAAGCCGGAGGATCCAGGGGGCACACAAGTCGTAGGGTGGAATCTAGCGGCCATGTTGCAGGAGGATCTGGAGGTGGCTGAGGAGATGTGGAGAGAGCGGGCAAAGGAAAGGGCACACTTGGGAGCGGAGAGCACGGGGGACAAGGTACAGAGCGAGGCCGAGTGGTGCAACAAAGCACTGAGCAAGGTACCTGACGCCACAGCTAAGAAAGTCACGATCTGCGCGCACTCAAAGAGATGGTGGAATGGCGAGATTAAGGAGAAGAGCTGTCAACTTGGGAGAGAGAAGAGAAGAAGGCGCAGGTCTGCCGCGACAGCCCAGGCCAAGGCCGAGCTGCAGAAGTCAGTCTGGAGAGCAAAAGACAAGATGTGTAATGACAATCTGAAAAACCAGAGAGGAGCCGAGGTCTGGATAGGGGCGAAGTTTGCCAACCCACAGGCAGGAATGACCTTGGAGGCTTTGAGCGATAGAGATGGGAAGCAGGCAAACATGATCGGGTAAAAGGAAGAGATGCTTAGACAAGAATCCTTTCCCCCGAATGAGTATGACCAATACTTCAAAGTACCCCCGGCAGGACAAGCAGACCAGTCCGTCACTGAGCAAGCAGTCGAGAGAGCCCTATTGTCGCAGTCAATCAAAAAAGCCTGTGGCCCGGACAAACTGCCTTTTGGAGCTGTACACCTACTCTGGAAATGGGACGAAGAGAGAATTGTGGAGCTGGCGAAGGCAGCCGTCTAGACAGGCCGACACCCAGCAGGCTGGAAGCGGGCGAGTGGCCTCGTGATCCGCAAGCCAGGAATGGACGACTACACAAATATCAAGGCTTACCGCTGCATCTCCCTGCCGAGCTGCATGGGGAAGGTGGTTGAAAAAGTGGTTGCAGAGCTACTGGCTGAAGAGGCTGAGAGAAGAGGGCTGCTGAGCGACGGCCAGTTTAGATGCAGGAAAACACGATCAGAAATCGGTGCGGTGCCAATCATGGTTGACAGAGCACACACAGCCTGGAGAGAAGGCAGCGTAGCCGGTGTGCTCCTGATGGACATCAAGGCAGCGTTCCCGAGCGCGGGGAGGGGGAGACTGGTTGACACAATCAAGGGTCAGGGGATTGATGGAGACCATATATGATGGGTGGCATGCTGTCTCTCAGACCGAACCTTTGAAATGTTAATCGAGGGCAATGTCATGGAACGACGCCAAGTGGAATCAGGAATACCAGAGGGTTCACCGTTGCCTCCCATCCTCTTCGCAATTTACACTTCAGGGCTCATGATATGGGTGGATGGGAGGGTCTCCAGAATCGAAGGCCTCTCCTTCGTGGACGATGTAGGATGAATGGCGACTTGGAGTGACGTCAGTCAAGTCGTCAGAACACTGCAATCCTGCGCCAGAGAGAGCATCAATTGAGCGGAGAGGCGGGAGCTGGAATTCGACACCGCAGAAACCAAGGCGGCTCTCTCTACACGCAGAGCAGGCCACAAGAAGCACCTTCGCCCGAAGCTAACAGCAAAGATATGAGTTGGGAACGGCTTTGTCAGATTTAACAAGGAAGGGACAAGATGCCTGGGAGTTTGGATGGAGGCCGACCTGACATTCAAGGAGCATCACAATCGATGCATGAACATAGCTAGGGCCGCGGAGGCACGACTCAAGTCGCTCGCACGAACGTATGGAGTCGTACCAGCATGTGTAAACGCAGTACAAATAGCCTGTGTCTAGGCTGTCGCGCTGTAGGGAAGCGATCTCTTGTGGGATCCGGAGGAAGGCAGCCGGCGGGACGACCTTCAGCATCCACTGAATCGTCGAGCCAGTTCGACCATGGGCGTGCCGCCTACAACTCCGAGATGCGCTGTTATGTGAGACGCAGGGCTTACACCTGCGTCAGTGGCCCTCGATGCTAGACAACAAATGTTGGTGGCAAGGCTAGCAAACGCGTGCAAAGGATCCAAGTGAAAGGAGCTCTTCGAGTACCCCGCACCTGGTGAACCAGTAGGCAGAGTGCCTGCAATGGAGCATGCATGCTGCAGGAGAGCAGAGACGATGCGCTGGCCAGACCCTGGGGAGAAGCCTGCAGTCAAGACGACCATACTAGAAGATGACACCGAGGCCAAGAGAGCCGCCGATCTATGGGCGAAAGAGAAGGCAGGCGAGTCGGGGTCTGGGACTTGGTCATGGTGGACGGACGGATCGCGAACGGAAAATGAGAGAGTGGGAGACTCAGCGATGGGTCTAAACAGAGACGGCGGGACAGTATTCCGAAGCTACCCTGGCACGGGCCGAATGGAGGTATTCCACGCTGAACTATGGGCGATCGGAGTCGCACTGTGGATGTCTGTTGCAAAAGCGGAGGCATTGCAAGCACACGGAGTCACGACAGTGGCAGTCTTCAGTAATTCGCATGCAGCCATCAGACGGACGGCGCACCTCGACTCAGGGCCAGGGCAGCAGCTAGCAAGAGCAATTCCCGAGCATGCTAGGGCCCTCTACGCCCAGGGCGTCGACGTCGTGATCCACTGGGTCCTGGGACACTCAGGCATCCCCTGGAACAAAGAGGCTGACCGCCAGGCAAAGAAGGCACGAGAAGGTCGAGGGCACACAGTACGTGCGTGAATATATACATCAGCTGCAAATAGTTCTAGATAAATCTCGGAAAGAAAGAACAGCAGCGAAGGAAAAGTGGGAGGCCGAGAGGTGCTCCACGCACTACGGCTATAGGCTCAAGGGCAAAGCCGGAAGCAAGAGACCCGTCCCAAGGAGAAGCGTGAAGTCACTGGCTGCGAGGTTCTATAGACTGAAGAGCAGGCATACCCAGACTGGAGCGTACCTAAAACGGTTTCGGCACCGAGAGGACGACATATGCCGGTGGTGCAGAGGGGGAGCAATACAGACGTGGGAGCATCCCTTCCGCCACCGCAGCCGATTCACAGACCAGCAGAAGACACTCTTGAAGACAGTGGGAAAGGCCACAGGCTGGTAAGCGGGCAGATGCCGACATGTGCAGATTTCTGAGCTGTTTTCCATGGAGATATGCGACCAAGCGGTGATGGACTTCCTGGCAGCCACTGACGTCGGGAAGTTCCCTTCCAGGCAAGCGGAGGAGCGCGGGCAGGAGGAGGAGCGCGGACAGGAGGAGCGCGGGCAGGAGGAGAGCGGACAGGAGGAGCGTGAGTAAGGGGGTTTGGAGCGGGGATGGTCTCTCTTTTCGTTGATCTCTTTTGTTCTGCTCAATCTTTTGCTTTTCATGTGTCAAAGGGGACGATGGGTAGCAGGTGGGAGCTCCGCCATCTAGCCGGCTCGCCCGGAGGCGGAGGGGATATTGGGTCCTGTCATACTCTAATTAGAGTGCATACAGTATGAATAAAACAAACAAAAAGCACCTTTTCGGACTTCCTCTTCCCCGAGAATGCTTATCGTACCTTGTTGAACAGATAAACTTCCCTTTGTAGCGTCCCTGCCCGATCTCGGGGGTGGTTAAACGTTAACTCCCGTGGTTGGGAAATACTTCGGGAACTACTTTTCCTGAGTGGAGGCCCTCGAGATGGTCACCGGTGTCATTTTCTGATCCTAGCCGAGTCTTCGAGGGAAAAAATGGACCACGCCAGCAGCTCACACTGCGTTTTGCACTTCTGGATCTTTTAGCAGGTCGTGCTGTTGCACTGCTTGACTCCAGCGGGAGAGCCGGAGACTTTCGGTGCCTACTTTAGTCACGAAAGGTAGTGATCGGAGCCGTAGCGGCGGATAGGTGGCCGGGAGCGTCGAGAGCCACTGAGAATAAGCTGGTTACGCCGAAAGTGCCGAGAATGAGGCCGATGGGTTCCATAGCGAGAGTGGTGGGTTTGTTTCCTGTGCAGATTTCAAGCTCGCTCAGATGTTATAGAGTATAGGGCTAGAATATGTAAACAAGCTTGGGGGGCTCTACTTACAGTTTTTGGGTCGGTATCCGGAGTTATATGTGGTGTCTTCTTCTCCCTCTGGATTCCCTTTCGACTACTGGGTTCAGTACTTAGCCTTGATGCCTGCACTGATACTCCACCTGCTCCTCTAGTTCCTTGCTCTACCAACTCCTTTTCGGTAGTTTCGATACCCTCTTTCCGTCTATTCGATTTCAGGTAACTGTACCGCTTTCGTTAGATACCGAAATCTTTGCCGTTCAGTCGTTGATGATGGCTATCATGAAAAGAGGGGATTTTGCAACGGCAAGGCCCCTGGATACATGGCACCCGCTGAATGGTTGGGATCCAAGGGGTTGTGGAACCGTACTTTTTAAGCCGAAGCAAGAGGTCACCAATTGTCACTTGGTCACATGATATGGGTTCTGTTCAAAGTAGAGAGATAGAGAAGCTTAATTGTATCCTATCTGAGAGGGCCACAAGGCCAATATATATGAGAGTATAAGTATGACTGAATGCCATTAGCCCATATCAGAGTCAACAGTCATCTCCGGCCATACGAGACATCAGCGTCTCCGGCCATTCAAGACATCATCATCTCCGGTCATACAAGACACAGTCTCCGGCAGGCCCAATCGCGGATATTCGGCAAAAACAGAAACGGCGAAACAACTCAGCAACCAGGAGAGCGATCGACAAGCGGACAGCGGCATTTGATTTCTAGCATCGATTTGACCCCAAAACGGCACTTCCAGCACCTCTGGACGACTGGAGGAGGCCGGGCACAAAAATCCACACAATTGAGTGGATTCGCGAAAAGTCTTGGCGAAGAACGAAAACGAAAATGGCAAAATAACTCAGCAACTGTGACAGCGAGCGACAGGCGGACACCAGCATTGGAGTTGAAGTATCAAATTGCCCCCGAAACGGAACTTCCAGTACCTTTGGACGATTGGAGGAGGCCGAGCATGGCAGCTGCAGAATGCACACGCAATCGACGTGACGCGACAACGGAAAACGACGCGAGTCTTGGAAAAACAGAAAAGGCGAATTAAGTCAAGAACGACGACAGCGATCAAAAAGCGGACAGCGGCAAGCGATTTTTAATGTCGAATTGACCCCGGAGTGAGACTCTCAGCACTTCAGGACCGCCGAAGGAGGGCGGGCATGTCAGCAAGAGAGCGTGCACAAGGAACCACGCAATTGTGTGGATTCGCGAAAAGTCTTGGTGGAAAAAGACGAAAACAGAACTGCAAAATAAGTCAACAGCCACGGCAGTAATTGGCAAACGGACACCGGCAAACGATTGCTAGCGGCGAGTTGACCCCGGGAAGACATCCCCACCACCTCTGGATTCGCTGGAGGAGGTTGGGCACTTGGACAGCAAAGCGTACACGGATTCTCCACGCGACCACCAAATCAGGAACCACGGCGACCCCGGGAGGAGAAAGCCCCACTGGGGTATTTGAGAGGATCGGGACACCAATTCAGGCAGGAGACACGGACATCGGGGGAGCAGGAGGAATAGGAATAGGAGTGGAGAATGGCGTGGCGGGGATCGCGTCGATGACACGCGCCACCCCTGCGACCACGACCGCAGCCGAGCAGCTGGAGCGCAATGACATTGGGAAGAGGCTGAGGAGCGGAGGCCCAGAGGCTTCGAGGGCCCCCAGTGACTGGAGGAGCCGCATGGAGAGGACGGTGCGACATCAGGCACATCAGCAAAAAGCGAAATGAGTTTGCGAAACCAGACCCCACGCACCGACATCAGCCAGGTTTCCCAACATTATGAAATAGGCTGCGACTGCATTTCCTTCAATCAAGTCTCTGGAAGCTTAAGTTCATCGTTGCGATGACCAATTGCAATGCTTGATATGTGAAATCTCACTGCCGATTGCACGTTGCTGATTTTGCACTTGGAGATTAGTCTTACTAACCTTGAACCCCTGCAACCTTATTTCATTTGCTTGAACTGTAGTTGCAGCGTGATCACCATCACCATCACCATCACCATCACCATCACTATCCCCATCACCCTGACAACCATTTCGACCCCTGAAGCCTTAATTTCCTTGCTCCTTGCTTTATTTGCATCATCACCATCACCCAGGCCATCACAATTTACTAATTCGCTACACGAAGCTTTATTGCAACCTTCTTCTCTACTGCTGACCGTCTTCAAGGTCAAAATTGAGCAAAACAACTGTGATTGATTCACAGGTAGGCTCAATCAATTCGCCTCGTCCAGTACATCAAGATGATGCAAGGGTACTGGAGTAAGCGCATTATTGGCACTCGATTTGATGTGCTACTCCACCTCCAGGGCTGACCCCTTTCGAACTTTTGCAGATTAACTCCGATTGACTCGCTGGTAGGCTCAATCGATTTGTCTCGTCGAGTACATCAAGCTGGTGAAAGGACGCTGGGATATATCGATTATTAGCTCTCGATTTGCTGCTCTACTGCTTCTGCAGTCTCCAGGGCAGACCGCTTTCGAACTTTTTCAGATCAACTAGGATTGACCCGCTGCTACGCTCAGTCGATTCGGCTCGTCGAGTACATCAAGATGGTAAAAGGACGCTGGGATACATGGATTATTAGCTCTCGATTCACTGCTCTACTGCTTCTCCAGTCCCCAGGGCAGACCCCTTTCGAACTTTTACAGATCAACTCCGATTGACTCGCTGGTAGGCTCAGTCGATTCGGCTCGTCGAGTACATTAAGACCTTGCAAGGAAGCTGGGGTACGTCCATTATTGACTCTCAATTCGCTGCTCTACTCCTCCTCCTCCTCCTCCTGCAGGGCTGACCCCCTTCAATCTTTTGCAGATCAACTCCAATTGACTCGCTGGTAGGCTCAATCGATTTGACTCGTCGAGTACATCATTACAGTGCAAGGACGCTGGGGTACATCCAGTATTGGCTCACGATTTGCTGCTCTACTCCTCCCCCTCTGCTTCCCCCTCCAGGTCTGACCAGTTTCGAACTTTTGCAGATCAACTCTGATCGCCTCGCTGGTAGGCTCAAACAATTCGTCTCGTCGAGTACATTAAGACGAGGCAAGGACGCTCTGGTACGTCCATTATTGGCTCTCGATTCGCTGCTCTACTCCTCCGTCTCCTCTTCCGCCTCCGGAGTCCTGCTGGGCTGACCCCCTTCGATCTATTGCAGCTCAACTCCAATTGACTCGCCGGTAGGGGCATTCGATTCGGCTCGTCGAGTACGTTAAGATGGTGCAACGATGCTGGGGTATGTCCAATATTGACTCTTTATTCGCTGCTCTACTTCTTCTCCTCCTCCTGCTCCTTGCTGTGGTGGGAAAATCTGTGTCTCACCACCACCGCCACTCAACTTGGCAGAAGACTGAGCAATGGCGGGAGTATGGGGATACAGGCATGATGGAGATGGACTGGGCGATTGGGACATACGGAGATACAGGGGTAACGGAGTGAGACTGAGCAGCGGGGAGTATATTTTCATGTGACCCCGGGGTAGATAGCCACCATGTCATCTTATCATCATACAACGAATTACACAGTGTAAGTTTCCCAGCTTTTGCTCACACTCGCTCTTTCCGAGATTTTGTAGATCCACACAATTGCGTGGATCCTCACGGCCAGGTAGTATCATACCTTCTCACTCGCTTCAAAGACTCCACGAGCCAGAGCCGCACTTGCTCTCGAATCCCTTTTGGATGCCGCGAGAGGTGCGGCGGAGTGTTGATGATGGGCTTTCTGCCTTTTAGCTCCGCCATTTCACCACATCACCCTCCACTGCTGCCCCTCTTAGATTGCAGCCAAGTAGGTGTTTGTGTGGGACCCTATGTTGTAGTGTCAGGGATATATTGTAGTTTAATGAGAACTCGTTTACAAGTGTTCTTTGGTTCGGAAATTGCAATTGTGTATTTCTGACCTGGAAGTAGTGAAATCCGCGTTGAAATGATTAATTTGCAGCTTCCTGGGCAATGTTTCTGAGGTTCATGAAACAATCGCAACTACTTCTTGAATATTCCGAATCTTCAGAGCAACGCCATTTGTCAGGGAAACCTTAATTTCATTTTTTGGGGTTTGTGGCCACAATGAGCTGATTAAATTTAATGAAGCATATTCTGTTTTTGCTGATGCACAGGGGCTAATGCAGCTGCACCAAACCGTTGGACACTTAACAAACGTGTTGGAACCCCAGGCAGCCCGCAAAGAGGCACAGTGGCAAGGAATGATGTCATGGATGCAAGAGAGAGAGCAGAAGTGGGACGCCCGCCACGAGGACCACAAGCTGTGCGGGGTAGCCATCACATACATGACCGCAAAGGTTATGAAAGGAGTAGCACCAGGCCAGGAGGCGAGAGAGAAAGAAAGAGACAAGACTGCAAACATGGACGGTGGAGGGCTAGAGGCCTCGCAACATGCAGATACCACACTGGATGGAGGACCAGAGAAGCGCCAACAGCTGCAGCACCAGCCGAAGCCCAAACTGCAGCTCACACTGCAGCCTAAACCACAGCATGAACCCAAACTGATGTTGGCACCCACACCCGCTAGAAGGTAGGAGACGGTCCCACCTCAGGCCCAGAGTCAGAAGACAACTGTTGGTTCAGGCCCAGTCCCAGGCCCAGCCCCGACGGCTGGGTCGAGCATGGCAGAGAGATGCTTGATTTTCATGATAGATGTGAGTGTACCATCCCTGAACAAAATGGACCGTGAAATTGCGTCAGCGATCAACAGAGCGCTCTTTCGCCAGATGGCACCGGCCCAAGTTTGGTTCATGAATGCAAAAACAAATGCGTGAGGGAGGATTACTGCGGCCACCCACCTGAACCTCAGGATGGCAATGGCACTGATATACCCCAACGTCATCATCACGGCGGCACTCACGGGCGACAAGGGAGACCCCGAGATTGAAGCAAATGAGTCTTGGCACAGGCTAAGGATTCATGCAGTGCCACTCGTAAGGTACATGGGAAAAGGCACAGCCGACCTGCTAGAGATAGGAGAGGCAACTGAAGAAGAGAACGAGGGCATAGCGATCCCTGCCGAAGTGCCTTTCTTGACGAACCGCCGCACCATCAGGGAGAGGAGGCTGACCAGAGAAATTGCTGCATCATCGATAGTCTTTGTCGCAAAGGGGAGCAAGGCAGTACAGTTCCTAATGAAGAACGGCATCAAGGCGGCAGGAGGGTGGTACCGAGTCGAGGCGTTCACGAACACGTGTTCTGACAGAAGTTGTGAGATCTGCTGTGGGTGGGGCCACATCGAGCGCAAGTGGAACAGCGAGCCCCGTAGTGGCTACTCCCCAGGGCATCAATGGAGAAGCAACCACAAGTGCAATGTGGTGGGATGCACGGCAAAGCAGGAATCACTCTGCGGGCACACGCTGTAGCAGTGCCCTAATTGCACAAGATATCATATTGCGTTAAGCAGCAGGTATGCGAAGAAGACCGAAGCCGCCAATGCTACACGGCAGAATAGGAGAATGGGACAAGCAGGACGAGCTCCCACAGGCGAAGATATCGACCTAGCAATGGGGACGAACAGAGTGGTGCTTGGTCCTAGGCCAGGGAAGCGGCAGCAGATGGGTGAAGCGAAGACGTGGAGATGATGTAGGTGGAGGAAGAGAAGGCAACATGGGAGACAAGAGACCTCATGATGACAGTGACCGAGAGCGAGACACCGAGTACGACCGTGACCGACACTGAGTTTCAGACCGAAGCGGGAGCCCTGGGTTCCAATGATTGAAGTGATCCAGTACAATTGCGCCGCGTCATAGGAGTGGACCATTGCGGCGCTGGAGACTGGAGTCAAACCCGGGGTGGATGTAGTGTGCTTGCAACTGCCAACGAGAGAGAGAGGAAGAATTGGGATCAGCCACTCAGCATACGACATAAGAAAAGATAAAGAATTAGGACAACGATATGGCAGGGGAGCAGTCTGGTGGTTGATGAGAGGATAGACTTAAGCAGAGGTGCTAATAATGATGTTACCGCTACTGATGTCAGGAGACGAGGGGAGAAGATAACGAGGATCGTCAATATTTACGATCCAAGGGACGGGCAGTCAGGCGAGTAACTGGCACAAATGTTGAACTGGCATACAGTCAACCTGCAGCGAAGCACTGTCCTGGCAGGAGACTTCGAACCCCACAGCAGATGATGGGATCCGAAATGCCGAGGGCAGCGGAATGCTCCTTTCGGGGAACAAACGATTCACGACAATGGACTGCAGATGGGAAATTGTGACCAGTCCACCCACCACTGAACCCGAGAGGGCCACGAAGGCGAATAGGTCATCCACTTTATTTTAGCAAACGAACAAATAACACAATTGACCATACTAGCTGATGACCTCGCCACTGGATCCGACCATGAACTGAAAGAATGGATGGTGGAAGTGAACAGGCATGAGGAGGCGGACCACGCGATGGCAGTAGGGTGGAATTGATCATCAATGACAGAGAAGGACACGGAGGTAGCGGAAATGCTGTGGATGGAATTACAGAAGGAAAGAGCTCACCTGGATGCAGAGTGTACCGAAGACGAGGTGGAGCAGGAGGCCGCATGGTGGCAGGAAGCAATGAGTTGCGTTCTCGATGCCATGGCGACGAAATGCAGGATCTGTGCTAGATCACAGAGGTGGCAGAACACCGACATCGAAGAAAGAAGAATGACTGTCGGGAGGGAAAAAAGAAGTAAACGGAATACGGAAGAGGCCACCTGTGAGAAGGCCGAGCTCCTGATGCTGATTCCGCAATCCAAGAGCCAAATGTAGAGCCACTACTTACACAATTTCATTGGAGCCGAGATATGGAGAGCAGGATGATATGCCAACCCTCGGGCGGTGCGACCATGGAAGCCCTAATGGATAGAGAAGGCAATCAAGCAAACACAGACTTGGAGAACGAAGAGATACTGAGATGCAAGTCTTGTCCCCCGAATGACGACAACTAGTACAACGAGCTACCGCTTGCAGGAAGCTCTTATACAGGCATCACCGAGCAAGCAGTTGAGCAAGCCCTATCTTCTCAGTCAATCAAAAAAGCACCGTGGCCAGACAACCTGTCTTTTGGCACCAGACGGCTGCACTGGAAAGGGAAACAGAGTTGATTGTGAGGCTGACGAAGGCGGCCATTTGTATGAGAAGACACCCAGCTGTATGGAACTGGGCTAGCGGGGTGGGAAATCGCAAGCCTGGCAAAGACAACAGTACCAAGCTGAAGGCATCTCGCTCCCTATCCCTGCTGAGATGCATGGGAAATGTCGTCGAAAGATTGGTTGCGGAGATATTGCCATATGTGGCCCAAAGAAGAGGGCTACTGAGCGACGGACAATTCGGGCGCAGCAAGGGGCAGTCATCCATTGATGCAGTGGCTATCATACTGAAGAGAGCTCATGCAGCCTGGACAAACGGCCACATAACAGGCGTGCTTCTCATGGATATTATGGCAGCCTTCCCAAGCGTGGCAAAAGGAAGGCTGGTCAACTTGATGAAGGTCAGGGAAATGGATGGAGACCTGATACGATGGATGAAGAGCTTTGACTCAGGGCACCCAGTGGAGATAAAAATCGAGGGCAACGCCATGGAGAGACACCCAGTGGAAGCAGGGGTTCCCCAGGGCTTCCCTGTGTCACCGATTCTCTTTGCAATCTACACCTCAGGATTGATCAAATGGGTCGAACAGTATGTCCCTGCCAAAGGGCAGGCTTCTGTGGACGATCCCAGCTTGGTGGTCCCAGGAAGCACTGTCAATCTGGTTGTGATGATAGCCGAGAGATGCGCACCAAAGTGCGTCGAGTTGGCAAGTAGATGAGTCTCACAGTATGATACAGCCACACTGAAGCGGCGCTGTTTACATGCAGACGAGGCTAGACGACACACCTCCGGCCAAAGCTGACAGCAAAGATAAAGGTCTGGAACAGGTTCACATGGTTCAACAAACAGGCGACACAATGGCTAGGCATCGGGACGGAGGCACACCTGACGTTCATGAAGCATGACAACCGATGCATGATGGAATCTAGGGCAGCACAAGGAAGACTCCGAAACTGTACAGAGACATACGGGGTAGTACTAGAGAGCGTAAGGGCCATCCAAGTAGCCAGTTCCCAAGTGGTTTCACTATATAGCAGGGAGCTCTGGTGGAATCCCAAAGAACTAGGGAGGAGGGCCGGCCTCCAACATCTCCTCAATCACCAAGCCAAATCCGTCCTGGGCGCGCTGCCCATGACCCCAAGGGGGGCACTACTGAGGGAATCAGGGCTCACACAGATGCCTGAAATGTTAGACTCCAGACAACAACAATTCGCAGTCATGTTAGCAAATGCATGCAGCAGCAAACCGAAGGAGGTGCAAGATGACCCTTCATGCGGCATACCAATATTCCGAGTAGTCATGATAGAACATTGTGACAGCCGGACAACCCAGGGCATGAGCTGGCCGGCCCGGGGCAAAGACCCAGTGTTTAAAACTGTTATACTTGATCACGAACGCACAGTCAAGAGAGCCGCACAAAGCTGGGCAAGAGAGAAGGAAGAGATATTCTGGGCTGGAGTCTCGATGTAGTGGACAGATGGATCACACTCTGACTCCAGCCGAGTGGGCGCAGCAGCACGTAGCAAGCACGGTAATGAATGGAGGACCCGCCAGGGTGATATGGGCCCTAGACTTATGGAGGTCGTTGTTGCCGAGCTGTCAGCGATTGGACCCGCGCTTGGGGAGAAAGTCATGAGAAGTGACAGACTGTAAGAGCATAAAGTGAAAACGGTGGCAGTCTTTAACGATTCACAAGCCGCAGTTCGACGAACAGCATACTGAGAGACAGGCCCCGGGCAGCAGTTAGCGAGGCAGATTGATTGAAAAGCGTAGGCTCTCCACGCCCACAGCATTGCGGCCGAGATTGATGTTGTCCTGGGACACTTTGGCATACCAGGAAACAAAGATGCAGACCACCAAGCAAACGTGGCTCGAGATTCAAGCAGAACCACAACGATAGAGTGGCCATACATCTCGGGCTCGAACAGAGCTAGACGAATCTCTGAGGGAAAGTCAGCAGCCTTGCCAATGTGGGAGGCCGACATGTACGGCAAGCACTTAAGCTACAGCCTCGAGGGCTACACAGGGACCAAGAGACCTGTTCGAATGACAAGAGTGATGTTGCTGGCTACCAGGTTCTACCAACCAAATGACGGGCATGCACCCAGTGGAGTCTACATCGAACGGTTCGGCCACTGAGAGGACAATCAATGGTGGTGGTATTCAAGGCCAACGGACCAGATGCGGGAGCACCTCTTCCGCTGTTGCAGCGGGGTGGAGAGACCTGCAGAAAGAACTCTGGAAAGCTGTGGGTGAGGTGATGGGCTGGAAAGCAGGCAGAAGCCGACACATGTAGGTCTCTGAGCTGTGTTCCATGGAACAGTGCGATCAAGCGGTGGTGGACTTCCAGGCGGCTACTGAAGTCGGAAAGTTCCTGCCCAAATAATTGGAGGTATTGAGCGGGTGCAGAGGCTGACTCAGGTGCGAAGAGCGGCAGCAGTTGGCTTATGTCTATTCCTTTCCTTTCTTTTCTTTTCAGCTTTGTTCTATCATATAACATTGATTTGTCAGCAGGGATGAAGGGTGGCGGGGGGGAGCTGGGCCATCTAGCTGGCTTGCCCGGAGGCGGAGCGGGTATTAGGTACTGTCATACTGTAGTAAGAGTGCATACAGTGTGAATAAACAACAACAACAACAACAACGCAATGAGACGCGATGAACAAAGGAATCCTTATGATTGCGAACTAAGAGGGTGGGAGCCCTATTGGACGGACGATAGGAAGGACACCGATTGAGAGACATATGAATATGGCTGATGTAGGAAAGGCCAGCAGCATGGCTGCCAAAGTGTTGGGAAAGACAACACGTGTCACTTTCAATTCTGCGAAGGAGCAGTGGGATTGCAATAAGATTGGGAAAGACTGAGAAGTGAGAGTTCGGGGTTAGCAAGCATAGTGGTAGACTGAAGGAGCTGAATAAAATGAACAACAAGGCAGCAGGTGTGCAAAGTGGCACAGTTGCACTATACTGTCGACAAGATGGTGAGTGTACTGGAAGCACATGCGGCATGTGAAGAGATGCAATGGCTCGGCATGAAAGAATGGTTGGAGGACAAGGAGAGAAAGTGGGATGATCACCACCAAGATGAGGTACTACAGGGGACAGCCATCAGGGATATGGCCGTGAAGATTCTGGCCGAAGCAAGAGCAGCCGAGAGAGAACCAGCACCAGAGGTCGACAGTGGCCTGCAAGAATCAAGGTATGAAGTCACAATGCAGTGACAATGAAGACAAGACCCGGAGCAGCACCTGCAGAAAGCAGAGCCATGGCTGGAACAGCAGCAGCCAAAACTGAAACCTACACCACCCCAGCCTTGACCCTGAACCCAACCCAGCCTCCAAGGAAAACAACAATAATGTAACCTACACCACACAGACGGTTGGAGACTGTCGCGCAAAGGAACCAGAAGATAACCCCAATGACAATGAGTACAGCCGAGACTAAAGTAGGTTACCCTGCCATGCAATATGACTGGGCGATGCAACACCCCAAATGCCACTCCATCTGCAGAGTAAAAGCCGGGCAGCAACCACCACCACAACCTCCACCCACAACCACAATGCCTACAGTCAAAGCAAGGAAGGTACAGACAAAGGAAGATACTATGCAGAAGGCTCTAAGGGACTACAGGGGTGGCAAATTTCCAAACATCAGAAAAGCGGCAACACGCTACAAGGTGGACTTCACCACCCGTTCCAGAAGGCTACGAGGCACAGAGCCCGCCCATGAGGCACATTCTGAGTGTGCTCTCCAGACGCCAGTGCAGGAGGACGCAATCGTGCAGATGTATCTGTTGTTCGATAGCTGGGGCTTACCTGTAAAACTTGCTAATAATACGGGTCTTGCCTTTCAAAAGCAGGACCCAGAAATGCGAAGACAGCTAGGCAAGCATTGAATTTCACAATTCCTGAACCGCCATCCTATCCTTCCATGCAAGAGAGCTAGCCACATTGACAGGCAGAGGGCCCAGCCACATGATTAGAAGGTGGTGGCGGAATTTGTCCAACTGGTAAATACCCCCCCAAAGAATGCGACACTATCCTTATAAACTTCCTCTAACCTGAACAGAGCCCTAGATGAATTTTGAATTGAAGTCCACAACATATGGAACATCGATGAGAAAGGCTTCCTGCTGGGAAAACTGCTCATGGCCCATGTCATCTGTATCAGAGTACAGCGCAATCCAAGATATGTGCAGGATGGAGAGCAGAAAGTCCTTACTGTGCTGGAAGGGGTATCTACTGCACAAGTGCTCCAACTACCTCAGATCATTGACAAATCGGCAGCACATTCGATTGGCTGGCATGTCTATGTCACAGAGGATGAGCCTACCTATTGTGCATACTCACCAAAGGGGTGGATGGACAATCAGTTGGGGGTGGAGTACATGGTTCAGATCTTTGAACCACTGACTGCAGCAGTGTAAAACCCCTGCCACATGCTGGAGATGAAGCTCACACTTAAAGTGCAAATGAGGCTACATGTCACCTTATTCGGATAGCCATGATTCTCATGGTAGCTGTCACGGCGGCACGTGACCCGGGCCGGGTAACCGCCATTCAATATAGTCGGCTCGCCACGAGCCTTAGATCTCTAACGATAATCTTACCTATACATCTACATCGACTATCACTCGCATCCACGTTTGCAACCGTATTCCAAGAAATACCATACGTATACCTACGAGGCCGAACGCAGGCATACATGCTCTTACAGTAGGATTGAGTTCCCCCTCTATGCTTGTAACTGGGGTACTTAAATCCCAATAACTAATACTACATTTATTAGACTAAGTACTGTCCAATATACAAACTACTTTTACAAAGCAGTCGTCGTCATTCCAAAGACTAAACCTTATATCAACGATCACGACTCACCACTTGGCCTTCTCCGTCCAAAGTCGTTCTACGGAAAATTCTTGGTAGAGTATCAACACCGTACATATGTATCGATGCATATCTGATCCAACCCCTTCTCTAACTGGGGAATATAAAAGGATTCCAGAAATATGGGTTAAACCCCTCATGTTGTAGAATTGTACGAGATTGCCGAAAGTTTCCATTTTCGTGCTGTCAGTGTCCGGACATTGTGTTCACCTGTTGTAACGGCGGCACGTGACCAGGGCCGGGTAACAGCCATTCCATATAGTCAGCTTGCCACGAGCATTAGAGCTCTAGCGATGATCTTACCTATACATCTACACGTCTACATATATAGTCACTCGAGTCCAGGTGTGCAACCATATCCCTATATCACCGGACGCTGGCGTATGCATCCAGACAGTATTATCACTCTTTCAGTAAACGGATATGTTTCGCTCACGGGATTCGCGCATTTAGCCCTATTGTGACGAGCAAGAATCCGAAGTCAACAATTCGAAAGTACACTGTGATACGAGTCAAGATACCTACCCATTATACGAGCGACAAGTCTTAAGACATTCATCCTTTAATCAGGTGCATTGTCAAGAGCAGAGATGATTTCGGAGATGCACTCGGCAGAGAGACGCGTTACAGGCCTATAATGTCGACAATTGCTACAAGTCGAAAGACAACTCCTACACACGTCCAACAAGAGGAAATCGCGTACGATCTATCGCAAAGAGCACAATGGCAGTCGACTACACTCAATTGAGGAGCACCAAGAGACTCAGAGATCGCGGTTGACGAAGACGACCATATTACCCCTCAACGCGTACGACTGACGAGAACCCAACGAGATGTCACCGGACGACGATATTTGAGTCAACACGGTTACATTGCACGATCAAAGTGCACCTACGGAGGAGGGACTTTGTGCGAACGTATTCCGCCTACGATTTGGGCGAATACCCACCGCAATGACCGCATATGCTACTTAGAGCGAGATGTTTTCCTTCGAATTGACACAACCGAAGTCGATTCCGGTCGAGCGAATACTATTCATGCGAGAGCTACATCCATGCTGAGCTCGATGACTGTCGGAAGCACTGCGGATGCGGCACCCGACACCTAGTAGCGATTCGGAACTACTACCAGTCGTGAACAACTATCAAGCGACCAGGAAACGAGCGAATTTGCAATTGATCCTGCGGTACTACGTTGACCGCAAGCGGGTGTCCCACTGACTAGCACTGGGGGCCCACAAATACCGAGACTTCTTGATCTCGAGGCTATTTATACCACCCACTTTGGGGTGAGGCAATGTTCATAGATCACCTGTGCACGGGTGAGGATGATGCATGCAATCTACACTTTGAGCTCTTACGGTTCCAGCTCGGAACTAGTTGTTGATAATAATCCGCGGCCGTTGGACTGCAATTGACTGCTGATTCTCTAGACCCTGCGAGGAGATAACTCACGATTGTCCAGTCATCAACCGACTGGCATTGTTTTGTAGCAAGCATTAGCCACAATGTGTGGAGCTTGCGATGGCCTTCGTTTCTGAAGCCAACTGAGATTAGGATTGCTAGAGCTGCGGTAAAGTGGAACCACGGAGGCAATACCTCAGAAGTGGTAACCCTCGTGGGCTGGATGAGCGAGCAAGGAGCAGCGGCAGTAGTTGCGGCAGGAGAACGTCCACATGGGAACGTTGAATGACTGCTACTGGCTCGCCGAGGCACGAAGGGAGTGACTGGACGGCGGGGCTTGGTCCATTCGTGGGCGATCTGCTAATTACAAGTCCTCCTGGAATTTACCCTTCATCGCCTCCATCCTCTGTTGATTCTTTAGCCAATGCAGATAATAGAGTAGAATCAGTCGTACGAATTCGTGCGATCTGTATTTGAAAGATATCACGACTTGCAGACGAGCCTGAGTGATCGAATGGCACAATCATCAACGTATATTGGCTCGGAATGAATATCTCAGCACCCTGGCTTGCTTCGAGTCTGGAACGTGCCGTTGCACATAACGACTCTGAAAGATGCTGCTCGAGGAGCGTAGTAAGAGGCTGAGAGGATATGAAGGGATACCCGGCCATCATGAACCACACAAATTGCATGGATCTATGAACAGACTAGCGCACTTAAAAGTATGGTGAGTGTGACCGGTTAACGGAATGCTTTCAAGTTAGATATACCGATGCAATGGCCGATGGAGATGGCAACGGCGATGGTGATGAGAAGCGAGCAGAAGCAGTTCCGAACGACATACCTAACGAGTGCAAATATGGCTACCGAATTGGTCCCAAAGGATGTGGGAAATGGCAACCGAGCGTACCGAACGGCATCACGAAAAACAGTCGAGAGAAGTCGATTAAGGACCCACCGAAGCCAAGGAAAGATAGTCTGCAGACGAAGCAAATTCCGAACCGAATTACGTGTCGAATCCCTGCGAGATTCCGATTATGATCGTGAATCACCACTACAGTGCTACCGAACCACGATGGCAATCGACAATCAATGTGATGAAGCCGTCGACGGAGCAACGAATTTTCAAAAAGATGCAGATAGCCGTGTCAGACCAGTCTAGCTAACGACAAGTCAAAAGCCCACCTGGAGGCAGTCTACCGAGACACCCACCGACAAGTCTACCAAGAAGTCGACCGAGAAGTCTACTGTGAGTCGACCAAGATTCCACTGAAGCTGCCTATCGAGAGCGCAACCATGAAGTTGACCGGATGGTCACCGAAGCGGACTTTGAATGACAATTACTGAGGCAATGCCGCTTACCGATGACTACCGACTGCAAGATATACTCTATCGAGCTTGCGGGAGCACAGCGCTAGTGCGCTTGAACTTGGTAAGTATAAACAGTTGAGAGAAGCTTACGTGTTAGATATCGACGAATAAGACGCGATTGACGCATAAGATTGACGGTTACGCCCGATGCCGGCAGCGGAAGCTCCCATCAATGCCGAATCATGAGCGGAAGCTCTACCACCCTGATGATTGCGACAATGACCTACGCCGAGATATACGGGCTACGGGTATGGATTGTCGGAGGTGTATGGGTTTGAAAGTGGAGATATGGAGGACGGGATCACTTTTGGATGTTTCCTTGTTTCTCTCATCTCTTCTTCTCTTCTTTGGATCTCGGTCCGGTACAAATGGCGTCCGCACGGGTCTTTACCACCTGCTACTGGAGGTGGAGTTTCCCTGTGCGCCGGGTCCGCCGAAAGGTCGCCATTGAGCTGTACCGATCGGTTGTGGGACTTATGAGTTCGTACGATCGCGTACGTAGGATGATTGTCTCATTCTTTGTTTCCCTTTCCTTCTTTTCTCTTATACTGGCTTTGGCAGCCCAGGAGGTCTGCGCCTAAAGAGAGGGATAATGTAACGGCGGCACGTGACCAGGGCCGGGTAACAGCCATTCCATATAGTCGGCTCGCCATGAGCCTTAGATTTCTAGCGATAATCCTATCTATACATCTACAAGTCTACATATATAGTCACTCGAGTCCACGTGTGCAAACATATCCCTATATCGCCGGACGCTGGAGTATGCGTCCTTACACCTGTTTGGAGACATATAAAGCATATTGAGGTTGGTGAGTTGAAGTCGTAATGTTGAAGTACTTTATACATAGAAAACTCAATCATATTTTATGATTCTCTTTGCCGGTAATAACTGACTGTGGATTGTTGCCTACGCTTGGTTCTTCTCATTGCCAGAACAACATGCGCACTTTGTGATCAGAGCTTCAGGAGAGCCTGGCGTTTGGATTCATGCTATGACACCATGATGGCTCAATAGGTTATCGCTGATAGCAACTGGTGTGCTTCATTGAGATTACCACAAGCTCCCTTTGATTGTCGTGTTCATGCACAAGTGGGTACCCGAGGTTACGTCCCCCATAGGGCCATCGTGATTATCATGATATCAAATGCACAAAACAACAGCTCATAACTTCGACTTGGACCTCTTGCTTCTGATCTGTTCAGTAGTTGGAATATCTGACAACTCAATGTATTATCAGTACTTCTGGCAATATGTTTTAATCGCCCTTGACTATTTCATGCCACGTGTTATGATTTGGTTATTCGGCGTTGCATAATTGATTTAATCGGCGACACACCGATACTATGCCTACATAGATCACGACAAGTCAACCTGATATTCTAATGGAATATGTCATCACAATGAATACTGACTCAACTCAATGAGCAAGTTTGCTTCTGACTTCTTCTCTTCAATCAATGCCATCAATCCCTCAGACAATGCATGCTTAGGTCTCGACCTTCCATAGGGCAGGGAATGGCGCCAGGTGTCCCCACCACTTTGCGTGTGGGATTGCAAATCCCTCTTACATGCATATTCCATAATCGTCTGCTGCACATGTAACTCTGCGTAGTCGCAACTTAACTGTCTGTTGTCCCACTAGATGAGACATAGTTGGTGTTGCCAATAATTATGCGCACTGCTGTTTTCAATTCCCAGTTATGGCGACAGAATTGTTTTATGATATTTGAATCTGCTAGTGTGAGTGTACTTGTCACTAATTGATCAACATGCGGCCCAATGGTTATTCCACTAACATTCACATATCTGGCAAACATGATGGTATCACGAGTAGGTGTTGTGCACATTAGTCACATTACGTTCATCACGTGTATTCGCTACAATCCACTCGTTTCTTATCACTGCTGCTTTGGGAGAACCCTCAACTCAACCTCCCTTTGTAGAACCTGTGACCAAATGGTAGCTCCATTTTTAGAACTGAACAAAACAAAAGATACCACTCAGATAGTGAAATGAAAAAATTCCCAATCCTAATACAGCAAAAACTGAATTTTTCTTTTTGCGCTTATGCATCTTTTTCAATTTTTCTGTTTTCACTGAACATCTTTCTTGTCCCTTCTCTTTCCCCAGTACAAACCTTTTTTTTTTTTCCATATTCTTATTATCCAAATAATATCATTCCAACATTTCTCTTCCATTTTCCTTCCCATTTTCAATAGTTTCCGAAGTATCTTAGTCATGCAAATAGGCTTCCCGCTTAATCAACAACAGATAATTTGATTTATCGTGATGGGAGGGTTCCCTTGCGATTGTGTTTTGAATCTTCCAACCCGCGTCGTCTGCATTGCTATCGACTGCCTCCCACTCTGGGTTTTTTCCTCAGTATGGTTCTAACCAGACAACATAGAATGTTGGATGCATTTTCAATCTTGATGCTATCTTTGACTTTGGATATGAATTGTTATGTCAAGTCGATAGGACTTCGAATTGTGAGTACATCCTATTTGCAAGTTTCCGGCATCATCCTTTGGATGTTATATTTTTCCCGTTGAGCATACCTCATTCTTCATTCTTGAATGCTTAGATTGACTTTCTCTTTTGATTGCAGTATCAAGTCATCAATTCTCTAATGATTTCCAATTGCGCAGTCATCTGGTTATGTATGCTGGCCATATGATGACAATATAAATAGAAGTCTGGATTGCGGAATTGAATCTCTGTTGGCCAATTGGTCATCTCCTCGTACCGTCAATTCGCATAACATGGTGATATTTTGGGCTAGGGATACTTCAAATTATTGTACGCACACTCTCCCATCCGCAACATTTCTGCGCACTCATTTTGCTTGTAATTGCAATAATATCTCCATTATGCCACTTTCACTTGGTTAATTCTTTCCATTTGACTGTCGGTTTGAGGATGAAATACAGTACTCTTAGATCATTGAATTCGGGGGCATTTGTAAAGATCTTTGAAGCATTTTCGCGTGAACGTTCAGTCTTGGTCCGATATAACATCTTCTGGGAACCCGCAAATCTTCAAAATGTTATCCAAATACACCTTGGCTACCATTGGTGAATCACTTTTTGCTTTAGTCACAAAGTGAGTCATCTTTGTAAACCTATCGACGACTGCCAAGATATCCGAATATTCCGTCAGCTTGGTAAATCGGTAATACAATAAGTAGTTATATGTGTCAATAGTATACTGCCTAATTTGAGAGGATGTAACAGTCCATGCTGCACATGCCTAGGTGATTTGATTACCTGTCAAATTTCACACTTGCTGCAATATGCTCGAATGTCATCTTCCATCGTTAGCCAATACAGATTGAGTGAAATATGCTCCAATCGTCTATCCCTTCTGAAATGTCCTGCGGCCTTCGGATTGTGTCCTGATTTCGTAACGTTATCCCTTATAGCTTGTGATGTATGCATCTGTTCTTTCCAACCAAAATTTCTGTCTGAGATGGTATAATCGATATTCATATTTTCTCCCAGCGCTACTGGCTTGCATATGTCTCGATATTGATCATCTGGCAATGCATAATGAATAATGGCCTACTTCTGATCAGAATTCATCAGGGCTATCTCCAATGCTGTGATTTTGATGCATTGGAAGCTATCATCATTCATTTCCATGGCCTATATTTCCAATCATTGTTCTGGTCCAAGCAGCAGGTTATCCATTACTGCTGTTGTATCTCACTCCCCAGAAGTGTACGCCAGGCACCTTGATTATATATCCACTTTTTGATTTAATGATTCTTTCAGGTATAAAACAAAGAAGTTATATTGCTGGAGCATTTCCGCCCACCTAGCTTATCTTCGACTAAATTTTACTATTTCCATGAAATATGAAAGATTGTGATGGTCAGAACATATGGTTGTTTTATGTTCAGTACCTCGAGCAGAATGTCACCTGGTTTGAAGTCAGTATATAATCGCGAGCATTTCCGTATCCAAAACTTCTGAATTAAATTCCGCTGGCGCGATTTTTGTGTATGAAAATGCTGATTGATGAATCTTTCCATCGACGAACATTTGGAAAGAACTGCTCCAATTTGAAAATGTGAAGAATTAGTCTAACTCATTGCGGGCGTTTCTTGATTGAAATATCTTAACACTTGTGCTTTTCTGGCAGTAAACAAAATTGTAATTTTCAGACATGCTACCTCTTCCACTTGTCCCAAAACGAAATCTTTACCTTTGACTTTAGGTCAGTCTGTAATTGGCGCAACTATTTGTGCGTAATTTTGTATAAATCGTCTATAGAAGTTCCACCAGGCCAATAGTTGTTGTGATCCCTCTTGACATTTTGGTCTCAGCCAATCGACTTTATCTTCTGCTTTTTTGGGTTCCATCCATATTGTATCTCCACTGACAATGCATCCTACAAAGGAGGTGTATGTTTATTCAAAAACACATTTGTCAATTTCGACCAATGTATTGTTTTCCAGTAGTTAATCGAATACTGTTTCAACTTTATTTTGATGTTGACCAATTGATCCTTTGGTAGCTATTATTATACTGTCCATATGAGTAGTCACCGCTAGTCCATCATCTTCATCGAGATGAATTTCGGAATATGTAACGACTTTGATTCCCATTATTGGGCTGAGAATCCTATTGGGTTCCCGTTGGAAAGTTGCTGGTGGATTGGTTAATCCAAACGGCATAACCCTATATTCTCACAGCCCCAACTTGGCGCCCCACGCTGTATATATTTCATTTCCTAAAGCCATTCTACTCAAATGGAAACCGGCTTTAAGATTCATTCTTGTAATAGTATCAGCTCCTTTCAATTGGGTCTGTAATGTTTGCATAATTTGTAGTGGGGTTTTATCTTTATTCGTATACTGATCAAGATGTCGGTAGTCAATGCACATTCTTTATCCTTGTTCTTGTGTTGTTGAAACGAATGGTGTTGGACTTCCCCCTGTCCTGTAAGATGGTCTTATCTTTCATTCCCGAGACATTATAACAAGATATTCCCTCTGTGACTTTTCTTCTTTCTTTGTTCACAGATGAACATGTCCCATTGTCAGATTTTCTTCGACTGTTTTTAACTCTGTGTGATGATCAGAAGCCCTGAGATCTGGCAACATCTCAGATTCTTTTGGGTTGTATAGAAGTAGCCACTTATGTTCATGTTCTGCTAGCTGTGGTAGTATGCTTGGGATACTAAAAATTACCCCTCCTATATAAATTGCGTCTGGCCTTCAAGGCATTCATTCATCGTAAGTGACATCATATTCCGGATGGATCATTCTGCCAGAAAATCTTTGTTCAAAATAATACGGGAAATGTAGATGTCCTCTTGTTATTCACTGATCCTTATGCTCATCCAGATACCAGGCTGGAATTGACCCATCATAGGATGATGAAGATTTCATAACTTCAAACACATGATCATATTCGTCTAAGGTCCTATGAATTTCAATGGATATACATACGGGTAATGTGAGAAATCCCTCAGTATGTATCCTTCGACCTCCAATGTCCGCAGCGTTTCCTGGTCAAAGTCTTTTCACTACCGGAATCTGCAATGCTCATGCTGTCTCTGGGGAAATAATCAAAGATGTATGTCCCAGATCTAGCATGCATCATAATGGGAAAGTCATTCCTTCGAACTTGATAATGAACTTATAGATTGGTCTTTTCCAATTTTTGTTGGTGATACTTCATAGACATTTCCTCAAGTTTTAGAGCCATTATAAAAGACCTATTCATGCAAGTGATTGGTTTTCTTGGTGGCATGTGGAGATAACACCTCAGTAGCTTTGGATTTTGCCATTGTTATCCTTTTGACCATCATGTGGCCACAACGGGACACTAGGTGGTATAGAAATGTAATATATATGTTGTTATATTGGTATTGTATCTCCTTACTGCACAACAGTTTCGATCTTCTGATCATCGTCAGAGGTGAAAAATCATTTCAACCTGGCCTGAACAACATCCTTAATTGGATTCCCAACAATTTGCTATTGCTTCCAATTACTCAGAACTTCCTTCACTACTCTCAGAGCTGCTCTCACAGATATTCTCCTCTGTTGCGGTATCCCATAGCTTTTCGCTATCCGATTGGTCTGTATGAAGATCCTGTTGTTCCTTCTCTGACTCATAAGCCCCTACTTTCAACCTTTGATCGTCCTTCGCTTTAGGAAATTATGCTGTTCCTGCTCCAATTTGTATTGGCCTATAATATTGCATTGTGTTATGGCAACCTTTCCTATCCGCAGGTCAAGCACATCTCATACATTTACTCGCTCTCTTTCATCACTTGCATTTGCCATGTGGAATTCATTCAGTTTGCGTGGCAAATGTTTTGACATTCGAATTGTCCCGTCGATTTAAAAATATCCTCTCTGTAAAGTGTCCTTCACGTTTCTGGAAAGTTTTCTTAACTTGAAATTTGTCCTTCGGTTTATCACTTTTGTAGACTGTTCTCAGGATATTTGTACCCACATTCTTTTCGGCTTCTTCCCACTTCTCGGCACTTCTTCCTGCTTTCGAATTGATTTCCACTATATTTCGATTAGATTATCTGGTCAGATCTCCAGTATGCATTGGCTCTAAAGTGTTTACTGGTAACATATCTAGTATCAATTTTTTGAGCGCGGTACCTGTTCACTGCACCTTATCATTATTCATCTGTATTTTAGTGAAGATATCTCGTATGTCACCTCTAAATGAGATTTTTCAATATCCGCTCATGCTTCATCCCTGCCATCACTATCTTCTAATGTGAACTTCAGGTGATTCTAATAAGTCGTCCAAGAGTGTGAGAACTTTCGGGCCAAAGCTTGTCTCCTCCACTGAATATGCCATGCCGCTGCATATTGTTTGAGAAGCACTCCAATCCAATTAATAGTTCTTCCTTCATCCTCGAACTTTTCTAGTTGATCATCAAATGATACCTGAACTCTTACCCACCATCTGTCGAAATCTTCTCCTTGTCTTCCAACAAATGGATATGGCTCTTTAAGCTATATGGGCTTAGTTTTTGGTCTCTGTTTCCTTCTGTGCTCAGGACCAGGTGGCTGTGGTGGATTTGGTGGCGCTGGTGGATGTAGTGGAGCTGGTGGATTTGGTGGTGCTGGTGGATTTGGTAGCGCTGGTAGATTATCTTCTTCTGGCACATTGGCATTGCTGCCTCCAATTCCACCTCGAAGATGCCCATACTGATAGCTAGCGTCCTCTTCTGTGTCTATAGAAGTCTCGTTATATTCATCTTCGATTTTTTGGGATCTTTTCAGATGTACAAAGCTTAATCTTGCCTGTACTGACCTAAGCCTATGCGTAGTAAGTTCGGATACTTCATATTGCTTCAGATGAGCAGTTCACCATGTGCTAACTTCTTGGATCGTCGTTGGAGTTTGTTCCATGGCCTTCATATGCTGCGATAAATCCTGATTGATCCGTAATGTCCTTACAAACCCATCTATGACCTCGACCTTGTTTTCAATTGTTTATTGACTTCATTTCCAAGGTATCAAATCATCTTGGAATTTCATTATTGCTTCTCTATAATTAAGCAATGTTAATCTGTTCTCCGTTTCGTTCTTGACCATATCGGCAAGTTGTTTGTGACTTCCTTCTAATATTTCTCCCGCTTCCAGGACTATTGAGCTGTGCTGTTTTTGGAGAATTGTTATTCTGTTTCTCATTTAGTTGATTATTGCTTGTTGAAACATCACTTGGCCTCCAACAATTGAGTCTTCTCCGTCTATCCTGGGCGTTTCAGTTCCAATTCTCATATCCAATATTTTCAGGTCTTGTTGTACGGCTATAAACTCTTCCTAGATCATTCCTTTGTCCTCCTTGCATGCTTGTACTACATGCACCATTCGCTGGGTTATCTCCCGCATCTTGGTTGGCAACGGATCTGCTTCTGGCATCAAAAATTTCGCCGATTCCTAACTTAGCCTTGTCTGGTCATCAGGCCTGTGGAAATACCCTGGGTTTTTCAGTTGCTGCTTCCAACCTCCACTAGTAGGTGTTGCCCCATGCTGGAATTTCCGGGTTCGCTGTTGACTTGTCTGAGATCGTCTGGTTTCTTGTGACGACTTCTGGGTCGACATCATGCTGAAATATAACAGCCTGGGTCTCGGGATAACTATTTCTTACTATGATTGATGGATGTAGCATCAGTATGTCACAAACTTCGGTCTCGTATCCTGCGGGTTCATGATATTCATGTCAGATTAAGCCCTCGCTATTGGGGGTAGGGCTGTGTTGATAATTTCTCGTAATTCGGTACAACCTTTGTCCTTGGAGCTGTCTGGCATTGACCCATATAACAGCAAGGATCGTTATCGCAAATCCTGCGCTGCTGTTCTTTTGTATCTCGTGTTCTCAGTCAAATAGTACACCGAATGCAGTAGCTTTGAACACTATAGCAACGATCGGTGCCAGATAGAGTTCCGTTGATCACGCAGTAGTGAAGTTGCTGACACCTCTGACAATTGTTCAGTAAGTGACAGTGTTACAATATTATACTGTGACGGGGGTACTTAAATCTCAATAACTAATACTACATTTATCAGACTAAATATAGCCGCCTATTGAAACTCATTTTACAAACCAGTGCTCGTCTTTCCCAAGACTAAACCTGATATCAATAATATGAGAGGACCACTCAGCCTCGTCTTTCCAAAGTCGTTCATCAGAAGGATCTTTGTAGAGTGACAACCCTGTAGCTATGTACCATGGTACATCCGACTGCACCAACTCTCTGTCCGGGGAGTATAAAAGTAGTTGAAAGATGTGGGGTAAACTCCGCTTGTGTTAGCACTGTACGGGATTGACGAATGTTTCGACAATCTTGCTGCGTGTGTACTCCGATTGTGTCAAACTCTTCCTGGACATATAGAGCGTATGCACGTAGGTGAGTTCAAGAGATAATCTTGATGTAGTTTGTATTTGGAAATGTTAATAATATTTGAAGGTGTTCTTCGCTGGTAATGTCTGTCTGTGGATTGCAGTGTGAGCTTGGTTCTTCTCATTGCCGGAACAATGTGAGCTCTTTATAGTCAGATCCTCAGATTAAGCTTGCCTTCAGATTCATGCCATGACACCACGATTGCTGGATAGGTTATCGCTGATAGCAACAGCTTTGCTTAATTGATATTGCCACAAATTCCCTTTGGTTATCGTGTTCATGCAGGAGTGGTTGTTACACTTTACATCCCCCATAAGGCCATCCTCATGATAATGATATCAAACTCACACCATGACCGCTCATAACTTCAACTTGGCCATTTGGCTTCCCATTTGTTTAGTAGTTGGAACATCTGATGACTGAAGGTCTTATCAGTGCTTATCGCAAGATGTTTTAATAGCTCTTCACTATTCAATCACTCGCCTTTCAATTGAGCTATTCAGCATTGCATCATAGATTGAATCAGCGACACACTGATACTATGCCAACGTAGATAACAGCATGGCGACCTGGTATACCTATCGAGGTTGATGTGTCAATGCATAATGACTCATGTCAATCAGCACGTCTGCTTCTGGCCTCAGATCTTCAGCCAAAGTCATTAATACCTCAGACACTGCATGCTTTGGTCTCCACATTACGTAGATTGGGGAGTTTGACAAGATGTTCCCTTCACCTTGCGTGCTGGCTTGCGAATCGCTGTCAGTGGCATATTGCATTATCATCCACTGCACACGTAATTCTGCGTAGTCACCACCTAACTGTGTATTGTCCTGCTATATATGATATAGTAGGTGTGGCCAATAATTCAGTGCACTGCTGAAGGGTTTTCACTGCCCAGTTATGGCGACATAATTGTGTCATCATATTTGAATCTGCCAGTGTGAGCGGACTAGTCACATAATGATCAACATGTGGCCTAAGTGTAATTCCGCTAAGAATCACAGGGCTGACAAGGATGATATTGTTATGACCGGTAGGATTTTCCACATGAGTCATGTTAAGTTCGTCACATGTACTTGCTACAATCCATTAATGTATCATTACCGCTGCGAAGGGAGAACCCCTAGCTGTCACAGCGCAGATTGGAATAAGAATACTTAGGAATAATGAAGAGTGATTCCTGAGGGTGCCGGAGGAATTGTGTTACGGAAAGGCGGAGACGTTGGAAGATGCGGGGAAAAGCGGCGAGAAGGTGGCGGGATAATTTAGTAAGATAAAGAAGTAGTTTGAGGTGTTGCGACGTCGGACGATGTGGCGTGATTGTTACGATAAGGAATGATGGAGTGGTGTGTAAGATCATGGGATAAGATTCGGATGGTATATTGGAGCATGGAGAATGGTTCGAGGGTGGTAGACGAGTTGTATATAAAGAGAGTGTTGTTGGTGTTGGAGGATTTCCTTTTCTTCTCTCTTTACTCGTTCTCTTGTATAGCAAGCAATAGTACGACTTTGAAAATATATTCCGATCTTTGTTCCTCGATACGCACTTCGAGTTCAGTCCTGCAACATCCATATCACCTGCGCCCGATCCCGCACGTTACACTAGCAATGTTGTGGAGCACGCTCTAGTTGTCCTTTGTGTGCCCTCCCACAGCAGCCACCTCCTCCAGCTCCTCAATGTGGGCCTCTTTGCCACCCTGCAATGCCATTACAGTGCAGAGCTTGACAAGCTGACTAGTCATGGACTCATATCCAGGAAAAGAGGGGAGTTCTACAAGTAAGCTTCCCTCTCTCGAGATTTTTGATACTGGATTGCTGCAGCCAAATTAATGCCTTTACAATTCTGGTGTTAGCACCCAAGCTTACCTACAATGTAACCTCTATTCTCCATTCATTGGAGGCCTGTGGTATATCTCATTTGAACTCTAGAAAAGTCCTCAGGGAACCATCACGAAATATCACTCGGCCCCCTCTCGGCCCCCCTCTTTGGCCCCCCAGCCATCCACCCCCAAGACCTGCAGCCAGGCTAGCAGGCTTGGAAGAGAGGCTTCTGTTCTCATAGACTCAAACTCTCCCTGCTCCCAGCACATTGAGTGAAGCATTGAACAAATCTCCAAATTTGGAAGGAGGGTGCATGTGGAGATTGATATTGATGTCTTTAGGCACAAACTGCTTCGCTCCCAGGTCGTTGAACAGCCTAGGAACACTGTACATGATGGCCACAAGTTTGCTGGAGCTCGTCTGTTAGACAACAAAGTCATAGTACGCTTGACAAGAGGAACGGAGGCAAAAAAGTCAATATCGAAAGAGAGCAAGCAAGGCACAAACGCGACCTCTGCCTTGCCCAGCTTGGACAATTCAGAGTGGGCAGAGTGGGATGAGGATGCGGAGGATGAAGAGAAAGATGCTGAGATTGTTGTCAGTGAGTCTGGGAGTGGTGGGGACTCAGACCTGGAAGATGTGATTGTTGTGGGAGGGGAAAGTTGGCTAATTTTGAGGTTTTTTTGGTTTGCTCATGAGTTATGGCATTTCTTTTGGTTTGATGAATATAGTTCCCTCCTATATCATTCTGAAGCATCTGTGTATGGCTCCCTGATTGTTCTAACCCTTCCGGGTTGTTGTTGGTTTGGCTATGGAAGGCCAGTGTTATCAACTGGTCCGGGTAACGTGCCGGCAGTCAGGGTTTGGAACAGGAAAACAGTTTGCTTAGGTTCCAGACAAGTCGAAATACCCGATCCGCTGTTTCATCACAGTCAAGATGGGGACCCGTACCTGTCAACCCACGGGTTGAGCCAGGTTTGAATAGAGCCATCAGGTACTTCCTCTGTTTCTGCTTTTTAGGTTGTCCTATCAATGGGTGCATAGAGACATCCCGTGGTTAGTCGCAAAATATTAATGATAGTACGTCATTGTTTTTATTTGATGCATTGGTCGCCTATACAATCACCAAATGGAGAGACATGCTGCCTGCTCCATCATAGAAATGAGCATCACTGGAGCGTCAACAATTTTCGTTCTTGCATCTTTGGTAATCTGAGTGGCGATTGGTTGCAGACCGTCGTAAATGAGGGTTTGGCTGCCTTTATAGGCCAAAGTTGAAGCGACACGCTCCCTGCCCCATCTTGTAGATGAGCATCAACTCAGTGTGAACAATTTAAGGTCTCGCATCTTGGGTAATCTAAGTGGCGCTTGATCGCAGACCTCCATGAAGGTGGAGCTGGCAGCCTCTCTTAGCAGATAAGCAAGTGACATTCCTGTGACTGCCTCCTGGACAGTAACAACTGATTTCATTTACAATGCTGCAACTAAGAGTTCATGAGCGTTATAGCATAGAAATACGGTCAAAACATCGTATATAGCCAACAACCAACACATCACGCTTTGAGTCCCCATGATGACAGGCACACAATCGTTGACAGTTAGTTGGTGCCTATTTTCATGATGCGGCAGGTATTGTGTCGCTATCCCATTTTCCTATGAAGGGAAAAAATACATTGATTATGTATAGTAACGACCAAATCACTTTTGAATTACGTCACTTACAAGTCTAAAATTCATCAACGCTCTGTTCACACTGACATTGAGAATGGGGCAGGGAGTGTGTCACTCTCTCTTTTGCCTATAAGGCCAGCCAATGCCTCATTAATGAATCTCTGCAACCAATCCACACTCAGATGACCCAGGATTCAAGACCAATAATCATTGACGCTCCATTGACACTCATCGTGCCCTGGGTGAATGAACAATATGTTATCAATTAGTTTAGAACAGTATATCATTGAAGGTGTTTTGGCAGCATTCGTACCATCTTCATGTACTTTCTCCTTCATCACTACATTGTTCTTCAACAATACATATATATATATCCATTAAAATATACTTTAAAGTGTCCGCTAATTGTAAATAGTAATACACTCAAAAATGCCATTCCATTCCGTCAATGCTTATCTTCACTCTCAGGTTCGCTCAATTGGCTGCTGTCGTCTGCAAAATGGATGTCAGTTGCATCAACACACAGCAGCCAGTGTACTATCGAGTGGATGTTCCTTCATCAGTCAGCAAATCTGGATTAAAATCTTTATCGCGCTTGCGATCCCTGCCATATGCATCAAGATTGGAACATGGAGCGTTTGGAAGGGGGGTATGTATATATGCATATCTGGGAGGCACACGTTCGATTTACAAAATGACACCTCCCTCATTGTGAGTTGGTCGCGCAGGTGGAGTTGCTAGCGGATGTGGCGACAGGTCATTGGTCGGCTGTCTGAGTCAGGCTGGTGGAGGCGTACCTGCGCCTTTGTGCCTCCAGCGTGTCTGGGGATTCTGTGCTGTGGCATTTGGACAAAGAAAGCAGCCGTCCATCTGATGTTCCCGAACCATAGCCCGGTGTCTTTTCATTGCAGTCATCACATGTTTATGCCCAGCACCCTCAACTCCCCGATTGTTGCCTTCTCGCACTCTGGCAGGAGGTTTTTCAATCAGGTATTGGGTTTACTATATTGCGGTGCGCGAAATCCCGCCTTTGGCCATTTTGGCCATATTCAAAGCAAGGCGTATGTCAGACTGTTCTAGCTGTACCCAACCTCCTTTCCTTGCAATAGTTGCAGACATGTGGAAAAGCTACAAGAAAATAGTTCCTGCATCGACAGATGAGATTAGGCTATTACCTCAACCATATACTTTTCCGTATGATCCCCTAAGGTGGGTAAACCATGTTCCGTCTACCCTCGGGGACGCTTCTCACTTGATTTGGGACCAAAAAACCCACAGCCACCAACTTGATGATGTTTGATTGTGCGCACTGTGCAGATAAGTGCCTTGGTTGATCATCCAGGTTTCCTTGTACTGGTGCCTATAAATTTGTCATGCAGCTCTCTACATACACCAGCTGTATGTCAAATCGTTAGTTGACGGACGTCTACCTCACTATGTATATACTCATATCTGATAAGGTGTTGCTTCTCATCGTTGCTGCATCTGGTTTTCCGGAACATTTTGAACTCTGCGTGCTGGGTCATATTCTTGGTGGCTGCATTTGCAGCATCGCCCTGGACGATGTGGTGTCTGCATTGTAGTTGTGTCTCAGTGGGTCACGTAGTGGATGATGCACCCATCATTTTGCTGGATTCAGATCCACTCGTACCTTCCTGATGTGTTTGTTGAGCCATGATTTGCTCGGGTGGAAGTGCAGAGGAAGATGATAACGAAATGAAGTGGGAAGTCATGAGGAAGATTATATTGAAAAGAAGTTGGAAGTCCTGAAGAATATACACTTGGCTTCAAGTCAAAATGAAATGCGTAACAGCCAAAGTCGGGAAAACCTTCGGTGCAACCGTAACCGACATATATCATCCCTGTTACCACTTTTTTACAGTTGCTTGCTATAGATTATGACTGCCTACCCTGTTCTTTGGCCATGAGAGGGGAGTTCTGAGAATGTTATGGGGGTGTTACCATATGTAATATCGAATTACAGAATGAAGCAAATTTCTCATACTGCATGCATTCCATCAACCCCTTTTTTCAATCGTCATCTCCACCACCATCACCATCACCACCATCACCTTCACCGCCATCAACTTCACCACCATCACCTTCACCACAATCACAATCACAAGCATCGGGTATTTTACTCTTCGATTATTCTTCCACGAACTTTATGTAACACCCTCCTACCAGCGAAGCCCTATCCACCGCTACCCGCGTGCTCCTAGCGAAGCCACTTTCACCCCTACCAGCGAAGCCCGATCCACTGCTACCAGCTTGCTCCCAGCGAAGCCAGATCCACCGCTACCAGCTTGCTCCCAGCGAAGCCTGATTGTCAGAGGTGAAAGTGAGCATTCCACCGCTGCCAGCTTGCTCCCAGCGAAGCCAGATCCACTGCTACCAGCGAAGCCCGATCCACCGCTACCAGCTTGCTCCCAGCGAAGCCACTTTCACCCCTACTAGCGAGGCCAGATCCACTGCTACCAGCTTGCTCCCAGCGAAGCCAGATCCACTGCAACCAGCTTGCTCCCAGCGAAGTCAGATTGTCAGAGAGGTGAGAGTGAGCATTCCACCGCTACCATCTTGCTCCCAGCGATGCCAGATCCACTGCTACCAGCGATGCCAGATCCACCACTACCACCTTGCTCCCAGCGAAGCCACATTGTCAGAGAGGGAGAGTGAGCATGTCAGAGCAGTGAGACAAAGCAGATCAGAGGTTGGAAAGTGAATATGTCAGAGTTGTGTGAGTGAGCAGATCAGTGGTGAAAGTGAGCACGTCAGAGTTGGAGTGGGAGCGAGTATGTCAGAGTTGTTAGAGTGAGCATGTCAGAGTTGTGGGAGTGAGCTTGTTGGAGTCATGAGAGTCAAAGTGTACGCTTGTCAGAGTGTACGCTTGTCAGAGTGTATGCTTGTCAGAGTGTACGCTTGTCAGAGTAGTAAATAAATAAGTAACTCTTGAATATACACTATAATCCATAAATTGCAGGATATAATACATGTGCTACAGTTGCATTACGGTGATAATTCAGTTAAGGTATTGGTAAATTACAGCTGCATTATCGTGGGTTACTGCAAACAGCTCTGGGGTGTGTGCCATTATTTGGTGTTATCGGTGTTACGGGAGGTTACAGTAGGCTATATAGCCTTTGGTAGATTACATGTAAATGAATATGTTTTTCCTGACGCAATTGCACTTTCTACAAATGATGAATCCTGCTGCGTAAAGGTACAGGGTGCCTAGGTTTCCAACCGTCCTGTGGGTTGTACTAGGTTGGTCTGATGTTGTCTGTTTGTTTACAGTGACAAATTTAAGTGAATGACCGCCGATATCTCATGTTCGTGAGATATACACAGCACATTCTTTGATTGACAGGACGCCTGCGGATGTTTGTCTCAAGAAGTCCCCGGGATGTTACATGAAACGGATGCTGAACATCATGTAATGACTTACGGATAGTATTGCTATTCCCCACGTAGTCACGGTCAAAACGCAGATAATGCTCTGTTTCAGTCAATCAACCGTACCAACCTTGACTTGGAGGACGCAGCTTCCCTCCATGAGGTCCGTATCTTGCAACATCCAACATCTCGCCCATGGACAAAGTCAACACAATATGCAATGGTTAATGCTCTGAAAAAGTACCTTTCGTGACTATGGGCGGGCAAATACGACTAAACGACACAGCGCCCCATCCGACAATGTCATCCAGCAAATACTTGTCAAGGTCCCATGGAAGCAGAACGCGTCCGAGCCTTTGGAGCATTGCGCAGCTTGCAATGCAAAGAGATGCTTGTGGCAGGAAATCAATAAGATAGGCACTTTTTAAGCAACGAAGAGAAGGACGAATGTATTGCGTACTATGTGGATTGAGAGGGCGCTGTCGTAAGAAAGAGAGTTGAAGACGCAGAGACTGCAATCAGGCAGCAGCAGTAAGATATGACAAATGCTGAAAAGGCGGGATTGACAATCACTAAGCCTGAAACAACATTTGAGGAGATGTTAAACGCCATTTGAGAGAGTCTGCGCCATCTTGCAAGTTGTGACGATGCAGTGGATGGTGAAGACGAGCATGATGATCAAGACGATACCGAGCTGGGTCAGCTCAGTGAACATGACGAAACCAGATGGGTGATGGGAACAATCACCAAAATGGTCCAGCATCAGGTGGAGTGTTTTGGGCAGACGCAGATGACGCTTGACAAAATTACCCAACTAGGCTGGGGAGACATGGCCGACTGCTACCGTGGGTGAGACAAGAAGTACGGGATCACCGAATTGAACGTCCCAGCTGTCATTCAACCACAAACGGATGCTGATGCAGCCTTAGTGTTAGCAACGGTTCCGGACCGTCACTTCGGGTCCGGGTCCGGGTCCAAACCGAACCGTTGCCAAATTGGCGGTCCGGGTCGTCAATAAACCCGAACTGCCCACTCGGGTACGGTTC